>ENA-OFCX01000224-OFCX01000224.1-metagenomes-genome-assembly--contig:-NODE-224-length-32471-cov-9.566788_pt1 | contig 32471 bp, 38 predicted proteins | sample MGYA00153384_OFCX01 | MGnify analysis MGYA00153384
TGGCTGGTCAGCGTCTGTTTCGCTGCTAGCATGAGGGACTTTCGAGTAGGAGCAACAACATGGCGGCAACTCAGGCGGACGGCAACCTCGGTTGGCGCGCATCCCTTCCCGAGGGATTGCGGCCCTACACCGAAGCCGCGCCGCTGGCCGCCTTGTTCCTCGGCATTTCGTCCGGTTTTCCGTACGCAATGATCGGCGCGACGCTGACCACGCGGCTCAAGCAGGACGGGATCGACAAGTCGACCATCACTGCGTTCAGCCTGGTGTTCCTGGCGTATAATTTCAAATTCCTGTGGGCGTGGATCATCGACGGCGTGAAGCTGCCGATCATCGGACGGCTCGGGCAGCGGGTGTCGTGGATGCTGGTGACCGGGCTTGCAGTTATCGCTGCGGTGGCCAACCTTGCCTTCGTCGACCCAAACGCGACCGGAATCGGGTCGATCGTCACTGCCGCGATCCTGGTCGGAATAGCCGGCGCAAGCTTCGACATCGTCATTGACGCCTATCGGATCGAGGCGCTCGAGCCGCGCCAGCTCGGGGTCGGATCGGGCATGAGCCAATATGGCTGGCGGATCGGATCGGCAGGCGCGGGCGCGCTGGCGCTGGTCATCGCGGCACGGTCGGGCTGGGAGCTGGCTTATCTGGTCTGCGCGGGTCTGGCGCTTCCGGCGATGATCACCGCATTGGTGTTTGGCGAACCCGAGCGGCACCAACGCGTCGCGACCAAGCCCGGGCTTGGCAATGCGGTGGCGGCGGTCTGGAGGCCGTTCGTCGAATTCTTCCAGCGCAAGGGCGCCTTGCTGGTGCTGCTGTTCATCCTGCTCCACAAGATTGGCGACACGCTTGCCAACCTGACCTTCCGCTTGCTGTTCGACGACCTTGGTTTCAGCAACAACGAGATCGCGTTGTGGGATGTCGGGGTAGGTTTCTGGGCCTATCTCATCGGTATCTTCATCGGCGGCATCCTCTACACCAAACTCGGCATGAAGCGCTCGGTGATGGTCAGCTTGATCCTGATGGCGGTGAGCAATTTCGGGTTCGCCTTGCTCGCCCAAGCGGGACACAGCAATATTGGCATGGCAGCAGCCATCGGGTTCGAGAATATCGCCAGTGGAATCGGCGGGGTGTGCGTCGTCGCTTACTTCTCGGCGTTATGCGACCTGCGATTCACGGCCGCGCAATATGCGTTGATCTCTGCGGCGGCGAGCATTGTCGGACGGTTTCTGACCGGGACCACTGCAGGGGCGCTGATCGATGGCATCGGCTATACCAACTTCTACCTCCTCACGACGGTCGCCGCGGTGCCGGGGATATTGTTGTTCTGGTTGATGATGCGGATGGGGCTGGTCGATGCGTCGATCGGAACAGCGGGCACCGAGGGCGAAGGCGACGCGCGCGCCACGACATCAAAAGGTTAGTTCGGGCGCTCGCCGTTGAGGGTCAGCACGTGGCCGGCGAGGTAGAGCGATCCGGCGATCAGGCGCGGGCCTGGCAATCGATCCAGGGCTTCCTCCAGCGATCCGGCGGCGCGGGCGTTGAAGCGGGCGGCGAGCTCGGACGGGTCGTGCGCCTCGTGGTCGGGGATCGGGACGAAGGTCAGCGACAAGGCGTGCGGGGCCAGCAGGTCGACGATCGACGCGGCGTCCTTGTTGGCGAGGATTCCGAGCACGAGGTGCATCGGGCCGCGACGCGCGAGTTCGGCGGCCAAGGCGGCGGCCGCGTCGGGATTGTGCGCGCCGTCGAGCCAGGTTTCGATGTCATTGGTTAGCGGGCCGTCGGCCAGGCGTTGGAAGCGGGCGGGCCAGGTCGCCGTGGCGAGGCCGGTGCGGAACTGGGCGTCGGTGACCTGGAGGGCGGATTGGGCGGCGAGCATTTGGCGCGCGAGGTTGGCGTTGCGGACCTGGTGCGCGCCGGGAAGAGTTGGCATAAGGCTCGGGTCGATTTGCCAGTCGCGGCCTTCGAGCAAGAGCGGCGCGGCGCTTACAGCAGCGGTTAGTTGAATCGTCGTTTCCGCCTCGGGAGCTTGGGCGAGGCTGACCAGGGGAACGCCGGGACGGGCGATACCGGCTTTTTCCGCGGCGATCTGGGCGAGGGTGTCGCCAAGGAATTGCTGGTGATCTAGGCCGATACTGGCGATCCCCGTCACCAATGGCCGCTCGACGACGTTGGTGGCGTCGAGCCGGCCGCCGAGCCCAACTTCGAGCACGACGGCGTCGGCGGGCGTGTCGGCGAAGGCGAGGAAGGCGGCGGCGGTGTTGACCTCGAACAGGCTGCCGCCGACCACTTCATTGGCGTCGAGCACGCGGGCCATGACGTCGGCGAGCTGCGCGTCGGTGATCAGTTTCCCGGCGAGGCGGATGCGCTCGTTGTAGCGGACGAGGTGCGGGCTGGTGAAAACATGGACGCGGTGCCCCGCCGCCTCCAGCCCGGCGCGGAGGAAAGCGCAGGTCGAGCCCTTGCCGTTGGTCCCGGCGACGTGGAACACCGGCGGCAGGCGATCATGCGGGCGGCCGAGCGCGTCGAGCAGGGCCTTGATCCGGTCGAGCCCGATCTGGTCGTCGTCGGCGAACTGGGTCGCCTGCCGCGCGATCAGCGCCGCGAGCCGCGGATCGTCGGCCCGCACGACCTCGCGCATCAGGCCGCTTTCTTGCCCTTGGCCTTGGTCGGGGCGAGATAGTCGATCAGATTGGCGAGCCGGTCCTTGAGGTCATGACGGCGGACGACCGCGTCGATAATCCCATGTTCGAGCAAATATTCGGCGCGCTGGAAGCCCTCGGGCAATTTCTCGCGGATGGTCTGCTCGATCACGCGCTGGCCGGCAAAACCGATCAACGCGTCGGGCTCGGCCAGCTGGACATCGCCGAGCATGGCGTAGGAAGCGGTCACCCCGCCGGTGGTCGGATCGGTCAGGACGACGATGTAGGGCAGGCCGGCTTCCTTGAGCTGGGCCAGCGCCACGGTGGTGCGCGGCATTTGCATCAGCGACAAAATCCCCTCCTGCATCCGCGCGCCACCGGCGGCGGTGAACAGGACGTACGGCACCTTTAGCGCGATCGCAGCGCGCACCCCGGCGAGGAAGGCGGCACCGACGCCGATCCCCATCGATCCGCCCATGAAGGCGAAATCCTGCACCCCGACCACCGCCTTGTGGCGGCCGATCATGCCCTCCGCATTGAGCAGGGCGTCCTTTTCCTCGGTCGCGGCGCGGGCGGCCTTGAGCCGGTCGGCGTAGCGCTTGGTGTCGCGGAACTTGAGCGGATCCTCGCGCACGTCGGGCGAGGCGATCGGCTTGAAATTACCGCCGTCGAAGATTTGCGCGAAGCGCGCGGCGGGGCCGATGCGGTCATGATGGTCGCAGCGCGGGCAGCAGAACAGATTGTCCTCCCACTCCTTGGTGAAGACCATCGCGTCGCACTTCTTGCACTTGTGCCACAGATTGTCCGCCACCTGCCGCTTGGGGAGGAAGGGAATTCCGTTGCGCACCCGGTCAAGCCAACTCATTCATATTCTCCAACGAAATCATAGGGTCGCGGCGATGGCGCGGAGCGCCGCGTCGGGGTCTTCGGCGGCGGTCACCGGGCGGCCGATGACGAGGATCGAGGCACCGGCGTCCATCGCCGCGCGCGGGGTCATGACGCGTTTCTGGTCGGCGACGTCGCCGCCGGCGGGGCGAATTCCGGGGACGACGAAGAAGCCGTCCTTCCAGCCCTTGCGGACCTCGGCGACTTCCTCGCCCGAGCAGACGATGCCATCGAGCCCGGCCTCCTGCGCGAGGCCGGCGAGGCGGACGACCTGCGCGTGACTGCCGCCCGAGACGCCGATCCGGCCGAGGTCGCGATTGTCGAGGCTGGTAAGGACGGTGACCGCAACGACCTTGGTATGCGCGGGCGCGGCGGCCTTGGCATCCTCAAGCATCGCGCGGCCACCGGCGGCGTGGACGGTGAGGATCGCGGGTTCGAGCGTGCGCAGCGACTGGACCGCGTTGGCGACGGTATTGGGGATGTCGTGCAGCTTGAGATCGAGGAAGATCGGCAGGCCGAGATGCGCGAGTTCGGCGACCCCGGCGGGGCCGTTGGCGGCGAAGAATTCGAGCCCGAGCTTGAGCCCGCCGGCATGGCGCGCAACGGCTTTGGCGATGGCCTTGGCGCGATCGAGATCGGGGGTGTCGAGCGCAACATAGATCGGGCTGGTCATGCGTCGCCCTGATAGTTGGGCGAGGGCGGCGCGGCAGGGATCGACGGGACATCGACCGCGATCCGCCGCTCAAGCCGCCACAGTTTGCCGCGCATGACGAGCCAAGTCGGGAGGAAGCCGAGCAGGAACACCCCCAGCAGTAGCACCGGGACCTTGATGTCGGCCTGGAGGTTGCGCCACAGGTCGATGGTCACGTCGCGCCAATTATTGCCCGCGACGATCACCACCAGCACTGCCACCAGGACCCAGCCGAGTGTCTTCAGAAATTGCATGCGATGCTCATTGTGGGCGAGCTTTAGGCGAGGCGGCGCGACAATTCCAGTTCGCGCGGCATTCGTCGTTCGATGCGCTCGCTTTGGCGCAGGGCCACGCGGGGTCGATTGAGTGGCGGCGAAACCATGGCCAGAGCGGCTTTGGGCGAGGGAAGATGTTCATTTGATTAGGCAATTGCAAATCGGGCTGGCGGGAATTGCGCTGGTTGTCGGCGGGCTCGCGCTGAGCGGGCATCTGATGTACGGGGGTTCCAAATCCGGCGCGCATGGCCAGGTCTCGTCGGCCGATCGAGCGCTCGCCAAAATATCGACCATTGATCGCCGCGACATCGATTATGCGGCGCTAGACGCGCGGCTGCAGCGGATGATGGCTCAGCCGTCGATGGTCGGGATGGCGGTCGGGATCGTCGAGAATGGCCGCATCACCTTCGTCAAAGGCTATGGCGAGACCAGGGCCGGATCGGGAGACAAGGTCACGCCGCTGACGGTGTTCCGCTGGGCATCGGTGTCGAAGGGCGTGGCGGGGACGATGGCGGCGAAGCTGGCCGAGATGGGCAAGCTCGATCTCAATGCGCCGATCGCTCAATATTCGTCGACGCTGAAATTGCCGGGTGGGCGGGAATATTCGGCGACGCTGGCCGATGTGCTCAGCCACCGGCTGGGATTGTACCGCAATGCCTATGACGACCGGCTCGAAGACGGCCAGGACCCACGCCTGATCCGCCAGCAATTGGCGACACTGGCGCAATTATGTGCGCCCGGGACATGCTGGTCATATCAAAATGTAGCGTTCGATTCGTCGAGCGAGGCGGTGGCGAAGGCGATGGGCGAGCCCTATCAGCAGGCCGTGCCGGAATTGCTGTTCAAGCCGATCGGCATGACCTCGGCCTCGGTGACGCGCGAGGGGCTTGAGGCATCGGCGAGCTGGGCGCGGCCGCATGCCGTCGGACGGCGCGAGCTGCCGATGAGCGATGCGTATTACCGCGTTCCCGCAGCAGGCGGGATCAACAGCAATATCAAGGATATGGCGCTGTGGATGATCGCGCAGATGGGGCTGATGCCGGATGTGCTCGACCAGAAATTGCTCGACCAGATCCACGCGCCATGGGTCGCCACCCCGAGCGAACGCGGGCGGCTGCGCAAGTTCGCCGAGCGATTGCACGACCCCTATTACGGGTTCGGCTGGCGCAGCTATGATTATGCCGGGCACCACATCATCGGCCACCGCGGCGGGATCAACGGCTATCGCTCGCTGATCCTGTTCGACCCGAAGATGAAAAGCGGCGTGGTGGCCCTTTGGAACAGCAACACGTCGCAGCCCGCTGCGCTCGAGTTCGAAGTGATGGACATGCTGTACCACCTCGAGTTTCGCGACTGGATGGAACTCGACAAGGCGCAGGTCGCGCCGACGGCCGAGGCACCTGAAGACGCCCAGTCGGGGGATGGGGTGCGCGGTTAGCAAGGCGAGCGCTTCGTCGATTGGTCGAAACGCCTTTGCCATTGGCGACCGATGCCCGCCAATGGTGCGCAACACGGCGTTGCGGGGGCAAGATGCAAAACGTTTCATGGTTTAGCCAAGATCGAGCATTGACCTTGCTGCGCGTGGTAACGCCATTGCTGTTCATGGCGCATGCGGCGGTGCGAATTGCCATCGGATCGATCCCGCGGTTTGGACAATTCATGGAAACGCACGGGTTTCCTCATGGCGTTATCTGGGTCTGGGCGATCACGCTTGCCGAACTCGGATGCGGGACGTTGATCCTGCTCAATCGTTATGTGCGTTTTGCAATCATCCCGTTACTGGTGATTGCAAGCGTCGGAATTTTTCTCATCCACATCAAGCTCGGCTGGTTTGTCGGCGAGCATGGCGTCGGGGGAATGGAATATAGCGTCGCGTTGATTGTCATGCTGCTGGTCTTGGCGGCGAGCGATCGCGATAAAGCGGCACGGCGCTGAACCACATATTCGCGCCTTGTCACAAAAGCGCGGTGCGTGGACGACAATTGATGTATCACCCAACCGCTGAACGGGAGGGACCGATGCGCCTGATCTTCAAACTCTTGCTTACGACACTGGCGCTTTCGGCGTGCGACCAGCAGGTGGCAGACAATCGTGTCGCCGCGAAGCCAAGCGCGGCGCCGATCGAGACGAAAGCCGGGCGCAAGATCACTGCCAGTTTCGATTGCGATGCGGCGCGGGGGCAGGCGCAGGAATTGATCTGTGCCGACGCCAATCTCGCAGCAATGGACCGCGAGGCGACGCGGCTCGGGGCGGGCGATGCGGCGGGACAGGCGGACTGGGCCAGGGAGCGCGACGCATGCGGCAAGGCCGATGAGCTGCGGTTGTGCGTTATGGCCAATGCGGCGCTGCGGATCCACCATTTGCGGAGCGTGATGCCGGGCGATGCGGCGGGGATTTCGGTCGGGCCGGTTGGCTTTGCGTGCAAGGCGTTGGGCAAGCCGCTGGCGGTGACGTTCATCAATAGCGATCCGGGCGCGGTGGCGGTCGAATCGAATGGCCAGACGGTCGCGCTCGACCATGCCGAAGCGGCGTCGGGTGCGCGCTATGTCGGGCGCTGGAACGGCGAGGAATGGAGCTTCTGGGAGCATGGTGGCGAGGCCACGCTGACCATCCCGGGCAAGGCGGAAATGACCTGCACGAAAAGCTGACGCCGCCCACCCCGAAGGACGGACGGCGAGGCTAAAGGTTCAGACTTCCTGCTTGAGCGGAATCGCGCTGCGGGTGTCGGCACCGCCGAGGCTGGCGTCGAGGAAGGCAGTGACGTCGGCGATCAGCCGGTCCTTGTCGGTGGCGAACAGGCCGTGGGCGCTGCCGTCATATTCGATCAGCTTGGCGCCCGCGACCTTGGCCGCGACGACCCGCCCCGTGGGGTCGATCGGCACCGTCTTGTCGGCGGTACCGTGGATCACCAGCGTCGGCGACTTGAAGCTGGCGAGGTCGGGGCGGAAATCGGTCGTCCCGAACGCCTTGGCCGCGTCGAGCATGTTCTTGGTCCCCGACAGCATGGTCTGCCGCCAGCTGTTCATCAGCACTTCGTCACTGACCGGCGAACTGAGCGCGCCGACACCGTAGAAATCCTTGAAGAAGCCGGTGAAGAAATGCTCGCGATCCTTTTTCATGCCCGCCGTCATCTCGTCGAAGGTGGCCTGCGGAACTCCGTCGGGATTGTCGTCGGTCTTGAGCATGTAGGGGACGACCGAGGAGATCAGCACCGCAGCCGAGGTGCGGCCGGGGAACTTGGTCTGGAAGCGGGCAACTTCGCCGCCACCCATGGAGAAACCGACCAGCGCGACCGGATCGGTGATCTTGGCGTCGGCGAGAATCGCGGCGACGTCATCGGCGTAGGTATCATAATCGTTGCCGGTCCACGGCTTGTCCGAGCGGCCGAAGCCGCGGCGGTCGGGAACGATGGCGCGATAGCCCTTGTCGGCGAGCGCGATCGCCATGTCGTCGAACGTGTCGCCGGTCAGCGGCCAGCCGTGCAGCAGAACGACGGGTTTGCCGGTGCCCCAATCCTTATAATAAAGGTCGCTGCCGTCTTTGGCGTTGGCATAAGGCATAAGGTTTTCCTTTGGTTGGAATGCGGGGCCGGGACTATTCGGTCGGCGCGGTCTCGAGATATTCGGCGAGTGCTTCCGAGGTAGGGTAACGCTTACCGTCGATGAACGTCACCGGGGTCGTGGCGACGCCCTCCTTCTCCTTGAAGGCATCGACTTCCTCGCGGGTGGTGAGCGGCTGGTCATCGACCTTGTAGCCCGCAGCCTCGAGCATTTCCTTGGCATGAACACCATGCGGGCACGTGTGCTCGGGCAGGACCATGCGGTGGAGGGTGGCGGTACGGGCGACGGACATCGATGATCTCTCCGAAAAAGGGATTTGCCTGATCAAGCGCGCGGCGCGGGCGGTGGTTCCGGCGACCCCCTCGATCCGCCTCGAATGTTCACTAATGTTCACGGTGGCCATGCGGCTTCGTTTGCGCCCTATTCTTGTCGCGCACGCTGAAAGCTCTGATCGACGATTGAAAGAAGCTGAACCGAGCCAAGCAAATGAAATCCTACATTGGAAGCGAAAAATGACGGGATTCGGACCCACTTCGTTGCCCCACCGTTATGACGTCATGAACGATCTTCCCAACAAGCCCGCTGCGATCAAGCCCGCCGCCGTCGAGGCCGCGCAGGCCGCGACCACGCTGGCCGAGAGCGGCAAGCAGGTCGAGCGAAGCACGCGCCAGGTCAGCGCCGACACCAACAGCCAGGTCCAGCTCGCCGCTGACCGAACCCTGCTGGCGGCCGAGCGCACCTATGCCGCCTGGGTCCGCACCGCGCTCGCGGCGCTGGCCAGCGGGATCGGCGCTCGGGCGTTGCTGCAGGATTATGTGCCGCTGTGGCTGGCCAAGGCGACGGCATCGGTGCTGGTCGTCTTCGCGGGTTTCTGCGTGGTGGCGGCCGTCTGGCGCCACCTATGGCAACCCGTCCCGCCGCCGGTCACCGACGTCAGGCCGGTGCCGCGCATGGTGCTGTTGCCGATGAATGCGTTTCTGCTGCTGGTGGCGGTGGCGGCGCTGGTCGGGATTTGGGTGGGGTAGCGTGGGTTCGCGCAAACAATTGATCTTAAGGGACGCCGGAACGACGGGATTGGAGGCTCGATCGCGGTTCCCGCATCGCTGCACGAGTCTTGGCATTGGGTCGCGATTATTGGTGATCAACCGTCTTCGCCAGTTCGTATTCCTTCACCAGAAGCCGCTCCGGCACGTGCCAGGCGCCGGCGATCTTGCGGATCATGGGGAGCGTAAGCGCGCGCTTGCGTTGCAGGATTTCAGTCGCGCGCGAGGCGCCGATCAAACGACCGAGATCGGCGCGGGTGCGGCCTTCGTAGGCCATCGCCACTTCGATTGCTTCGACCGGATCGATTTCGTCGATCGGCCAGCGCCGGTCCTCATAGACTTCGACCATTGTGGCGACGACCTCAAGACGGTCGCCTTCGACCGAGCCTTCGCCCGCGCCCCACAAAGCTTCGATCTCGCGCAAGGCCGCTTCATGGTCGGCGTCGGTCCGGATGGGGCGGATATCCATGAGAATCACTTTCAGAACAGGTTGACGGTCAATGCATTGATCTTGTCGTAGTCGGCGTGGTTCCCGACGAACTTGACGAAGGCAATCTGGCGACGAAAGTCGAACGCGACGATGAGGCGAAAGTCCCCGCCGGCAACCTCGAACCGCACTCGTTCGCCATTTAGCGCCTTCGCCTTTGAAAAATCGGCCTGAACATCAGTGACGTTGGCCCAGGTCGCGGCCTTCACAATCCTTCGCCAGTGCATCAGCGGTGCCGATGCCAGCGGATGTCGTTCGGCGAACGTAGCCAACGTACTTTGAGCGATCAGCCGCATGGGGAGTAGTAGCAGTTCCCACAGCGGGAAGTCAAGGCTTCACGCCGATCCACCCCGCGTCAGCAACTCCTTAACCCTCTGCGGCCCACGCTCCCCTTTCAACCCAGGGAGCCGCGATGGCCGACGCCCAGTCCGTCACGACCTTTGTCATGGCAGCGCAATTGCCGTGGCCCTGTGACGCGCCCGCGGCGGATGCGCTGGGATCGCTCGATCCGGTCTCGCTGTGGGTCGGCCAGGAACGGCGGGAAGGCGCGGTGCGCAATATCTCGGCGTTGGGGGCGACCATCCGCGGTGCGACCGGCCACGGGCTGGACGCGCCGCCGGGGACCGAAGTCCTGATCGAGCTGGCCACCGGGCATCGGCCGGTCGGGACGATCGAGTGGGTCGCGGGCGGGGAAGCGGGGATTCGCTTCAGGCAGCCGATCGACATGGTGGCGTTGCTCAACCGCACGCTGATCAGCCAGCCGGGCGAGCGGCGGACGATGCCGCGGGTAGAATTGCGCTGCAGCGTCGGATTGAAGTGGGGCGGGAGCCTGGAGACGGCGACGCTGCGCAACATCTCGGCACGCGGGCTGCAGATCGAGGGCGACTTTTTGCCGCCGCGCGACACCTTCGTGTCATTGTTCATCGACGGGCTGGTGGTGCCGGCCGGCGAGGTGATGTGGCGCAAGGGAAATCTGGCCGGGATCGAGCTGATGGAGGAATTGAGCTGGTCGTCGCTGATGCCGTGGGTGCGCGAGATGGGGCGGCGGAGCGCGCGTTCGATAGAGTGAAGGCCCCCCTCCCGCTCGCCGTTGGCGAGTCGCCTCCCCCGGGAAGACGGGGGAGGGGCTAGAGGTCAGAGGCTGACGAAGCTGTCGAGGACGCGCTTCCTGCCCGCTTTCTCGAACTCGATCTCGAGCTTGTTGCCCTCGATTCCGGCGATGTCGCCGTAGCCGAACTTGCTGTGGAACACGCGCATGCCGACGGCGAGATCGTCGCGGCCCTTGTTGCCGATGCTGATCGCGGAGGCGCGGGATTCTGAGGGGCCGCGTTTGTCGTAGAGGCCGGTGCGGGGGGTGGTGTCCGTGGCGACCGCACGCTGGAACCCGGGGCCGCGGCGTTCGGCGCGGGCGACGTGGGCAAAGGGGTCGGCGTTTTCGCTCCATTGCGCGCGCCACAGCGATTCGCCGCCGGACATGGTGGTCTCGGTCTCGACATGCGCCTCGGGCAGCTCGGCGACGAAGCGGCTGGGGATCGAGCTGGTCCACTGGCCGTAGATGCGGCGGTTGGCGGCATGGAGGATGGTCGCCTTGGTCCGCGCGCGGGTGATCGCGACATAAGCCAGGCGGCGCTCCTCCTCGAGGCTGGCGAGGCCGCCTTCGTCCAATGCGCGCTGCGACGGGAACACGCCTTCTTCCCAGCCGACGAGGAATACCAACGGGAATTCGAGGCCCTTGGCGGCGTGGATGGTCATGATGGTGACCTTGGGCTCGCCGCGCTTGGCGTCATTGTCCATCACCAAGCTGACATGCTCGAGGAACGCGCCGAGGGTCTCATATTCTTCCATCGCGCGGGTCAGCTCGGTGAGGTTCTCGAGCCGGCCGGCGGATTCGGCGCTGCGCTCGGCCTGGAGGACGGCGGTGTAGCCCGATTCATCGAGGATGATGCGGGCGAGTTCGGCGTGGGGGAGGTTGGCCGTTGAAGTGCCGCCTCCGTCAGATTGCGCTGACACTTCCCCCGCCAAAGCAAGGGAGGGGCCGGTCAGCATCGTCCGCCAGCGCGCGATGTCGCCGATGAAACGGGCGAGGGAACGGCGGGCCTGGGGGGTGAGTTCGTCGCTGTCGACCATTTGCGCGGCGGCGAGGAGCAGGGGCTGCTGCGTGGCGCGGGCGAAGGCGTGGATGTTGGCCACCGCTTTGTCGCCGAGGCCGCGCTTCGGCGTGTTGACGATGCGGTCGAAAGCGAGGTCGTCGGCGGGCTGGGCGACGAGGCGGAGGTAGGCGAGCGAGTCGCGGATCTCGGCCCGTTCGTAGAAGCGGAAGCCGCCGACGATCTGGTAAGCGAGGCCGATCGAGATGAACCGTTCCTCGAACTCGCGGGTCTGGAACTGGGCGCGGACGAGGATTGCGGTGTCGTCGAGGGTGCCGTTTCCGCCCCGGACATGCGCCTCGATTTCCTCGCCGACGCGGCGCGCCTCCTCGGGGCCGTCCCATACGCCGATCACCTTGACCGGATCGCCATCGTTGCGCTCGGTCCACAGGGTCTTGCCGAGGCGGCCCGAATTGTTGGCGATGAGGCCGGTGGCGGCGCCGAGGATGTGCGGGGTCGAGCGATAATTCTGTTCGAGCCGGATCACCGCGGCGCCGGGGAAATCCTTTTCGAAGCGCAGGATGTTGGCCACTTCCGCCCCGCGCCAGCTGTAGATCGACTGGTCGTCATCACCGACGCAGCAGATGTTGCGGCGCGGCTCGGCGAGCAGTTTGAGCCAGTCGTACTGCGAGGCGTTGGTGTCCTGATATTCGTCGACCAAAATGTAATGGAAGCGGTCGCGATATGCCTCGAGCACGTCGGGGTGGGTGCGGAAGATGACCAGCATGTGGAGGAGCAAGTCGCCGAAGTCGCAGGCGTTGAGGGTCTTCAGCCGGTCCTGATAGGCGGCGTAGAATTCGGCACCGCGGCCGGCGGCATAGCCTTCGGATTCGGCGGCCGAGATTTGCGCCGGGGTCCAGCCGCGGTTTTTCCAGCGGTCGATGAGGCCGGCGAGCTGGCGCGCCGGCCAGCGCTTCTCGTCGAGGTTGGCGGCGGTGATTAGCTGCTTGAGCAGGCGCAGCTGATCGTCGGTGTCGAGGATGGTGAAGTTGGACTGCAGCCCGACCAGCTCGGCGTGGATCCGGAGCATTCGCGCGGCGACGCTGTGGAAAGTGCCGAGCCACGGCATCGATTCGATCGCGCCGCCGGAGATTTTGGCGATCCGCTCCTTCATCTCGCGCGCGGCCTTGTTGGTGAAGGTGACGGCGAGGATCTGGCTCGGCCAGGCGCGGCGGGTGGCGATGAGGTGGGCCAGACGGGCGGTGAGCGCGGCGGTCTTCCCCGTGCCGGCGCCGGCGAGCATCAGCACCGGACCCTCGGTGGTCATCACGGCCTCGCGCTGCGGCGGGTTGAGACCGGCGAGATACGCAGGTTCTCCGGCGGGGGCGGACATCAGGGCAGGGGATTCGGGCACCGCGCCGAAGTAGGGCGGCGGGAACGGAACGGCAACAGGCTAAGGGTATTGGCGGCGGACGTGGAGGATGTTCAGAATCTCTAGATGAGCCTCGGTGACGAGATAGACGATAAGATAATTGGGCGTAAGAACTCATTCGCGAGTGCCCTCCAGCCGTCCTGGCCGGCCGACCTGCGGAAAATTCGCCAGCCGATCTACCGCGCTTGCGAGGGCCGCTTCCAGGTCGAGCGCAGCAAGTTCGTTATGATCGGAAATATAATCGACGATTTCTCGTACCCGAAGGCGGGCCTTATCCTGCCAGACGACCGGCAGCACGGCGCTTGTCCTCAATGATCTTGCGCACTTCTGCCATCACTTGCTCGTGAGGAATCAGCGGTCCATCAGACGCCAATGCTTCCTCGACCTGGGCGCGGAACCACAGGTCGTAGGCGGCGGCGTCTTCCTCGGTTTCGAATTCGGAGACGATCGGATCGAGCTTGCCCATGTGGGCCAACATAAGCGCCGGGCGCGAAATCGCCAAATCGCCGATTCTATCCGCGATATCCCCGTTATCCACAGGCTTGATGGTGCAGATTCCGCTTTGCGCGACTCGGGAGGGCGCGCATATTCATCAGGTGATCGGGACGGAAGCCCCGGCCTCAACCAAGGTCGGCAACGACCGGACGACGAGGAAGGGACGGAAGGTCCGATCTCCGCCGACAGGCGATGGACGCGAGAACCGAAGCAGAACTGCCCCCCGGGGCGATGACGCAGCGGAACTCAAGACCGGACCAGTCGGCAAGAGGCGCCGGAAGAGTTGGTTCCGCGCTTTGCGAGGGCGGTTTCCCCCCCAGGGAGACAGGCCGCGCGAAGGGAACCAGCCCAAGAAGGGCCGCGGAAGTTCAGGACGCCAAAGCCTTCGGGCCGAGGCGAAGCGCTGACGAAGAAGCCGATCATCTCTCGGGATGGGACGTGGAAACGACAGGGTGAGGATCCCCGGATCCATCTTGATTGGAAGCGACGCCTGAGCTGGTGAGTCAGGATCACGAAGTGGGGGGCCCTCGGGTCTTGCGCTAAGCGAACACCGGCAGATCCATCCTCGGCGCAGTGGGGCCTGGCAGCAATGCCGGGCCCCATTTCTGTTGGGGGGAATTCCGGCCTGCGCCAAGGTCAATCGGGGGACTGGGCCCGGCCTTTTGCGTTGAGGCAGGAGCCCGTCGGCGGATGGCCAAAACTTGTTGTCCGTTGCGGTTCACCAGCAGGCGTAGCATGATTGGGAGATGACCGATCGTGCAACGCCCAATCTTCCGTCGCGCGACTTTTCGGCAACCGCGGCATTTTATGGCTTCTTCGGTTTTGTCGAAGGTTGGCACGATGCTGGATGGATGATCCTGACGCGCGACACTGCGACGCTGGAATTCTTTCCCTATCCCGATCTCGATCCGCTCACGAGTTCGTTTAGCTGTTGTCTTCGGCTCGACGATCTCGATGCATTTTACGCGGTGGCGACAAACGCCGGCATCCCGGAGGCGGCTTGCGGGCAGCCGCGACTCCACCCGCCGACGGTTGAACATTCGGGAATGCGGATCGCATATCTGGTCGATCCCGACGGGACGTTGGTGCGGCTGATTCAAAACTAAGCATTTCAATTCTGGCGTGACCAGTTGCGCCGACCGCGATATGGTTGCGCCTGATCCGAGGAGATGTCCCCATGCGCCGCACCATGATTGCACTCACCAGCCTGTCCTTATTTACCGTCCCCACGACCGCCATCGCCCAGCAAGCGGGCACGCTGATCGCCGCCGATCCGGTCATCGATACGCCGGCGGGGATGCAGGCGTGGCGGGTGAAATATTGGACCACCGACGCCGCCGGGAGACCGCGCGAGGTGACCGGGATGGTGGTCGCGCCGCGTGAGGCGGTACCGGCCCAAGCGCGACCAGTGCTGGCGTGGACCCATGGTACGTGGGGCGTGGCGAGCCGCTGCGCACCGTCGTTGAGCAAGGATTTCTGGAGCGTCACCGCCGGGCTTGGGGCGGTCAGGAACGGCTATGTCGTGGTCGCGCCCGATTATCCGGGGCTTGGAAGCGCGGGGATGCATCCGTTCCTGATCGGCGAGGATACGGCGCGATCGGTGATCGACGGGGTCCGCGCGGCGCGGTCTATCCCGGGCGCGGCGGCCGGCAGTCGCTATGCCGTGTGGGGCGAATCGCAGGGCGGACATGCCGCATTGTGGACCGCGCAGACATCGCGCGCTTATGCGCCCGACCTGACCTTGGTGGGGGCTGCGGCAGCAGCGCCGCCGACCGATCTGGCGCAGAATTTGCGATCGACATCGAACCGCGCGTTGAAAAGCTTCTTCACCGCCTATATCGGGCGCAGCTGGTCGGTGAGTTATGGAGCGCCGCTGTCGAGCCTTGGCAATCGGCAGACGCAGGGCATCATCACGCGGCTGGCGGATAATAATTGCATCACGCTCAACATGAAGCCGAAGCTGGGCATGATCCTGGGCATTTCGGTGCTCAATAGCCGGCTGCAGTCGATCGACATCGGGCGGATCGAGCCGTGGGCCGGGCTGGCGCGGCGTAATAGCCCGACGATTGCGAACATCGGGGTGCCGTTGCTGATCGCGCAAAATGCCAAGGATGATCTGGTCGCGCCGGCAGTGACTGCAGCCCATGTCCGTGGGTTATGCCGGTCAGGCAACCGGGTGCGGTCGATCGCGATTTCGGGTGAAGGGCATGCGACCAGCGCGAAGGACAGCGCCGCCGCGACGCTGGCATGGATCGCCGATCGCTTCGCCGGCAAGCCCGCACCGAGCGATTGCGCAAGACGTTGACGGTGGCGCGGCTGATCAGCCGACGATGATCGTCGTGCTCATGCCGAGCATCGAATGGCCGAACTTGCCGCAATGCACGTTGTAGGTGCCGCGTGCCGGGATCAGGTCGACGATCTTGGTCTGGCCGGCATCGACCTCGACTTCGCCGCCTGGTGCGCGGCCGACCAGCATGCGTGAGGCGCGGAAGAATTCCTTGGCGGTGAAATCATGATTCTTGCCCGCACTGTTGACGAACACCAGCCGCACCGGGACTCCGCCGGCAAGGTAAATCGGGCCGGGGCTGAAGCGGTAGCTGGTGAGCGTAATCGTCGCGGTGGCAGCGGGGGCCGCGGCCGGGGCTGGGGCAATCAACATTAGAGCGAGCATAGGGGCGAGCAGCAAGCGGTTCATTGTCGACTCCCTGTGAAGTGAGGGCGCAGTGTCTGCTTGCGCAAGCCTTAGCGCAAGTGCTTCAACCGAAGCGCAGCGTTCGAGTGCGAGTCGAGATTGAACAGTCGGACTTCCGGGGGGATAGTGACATGGCGCTGACACGGCGGAAATTGCTGGGCGAGATGGGGTTGCTGAGCGGGGCTGGATTGAGCCTGGCGGCGATGCAGGCGATGGGGGTCGACTCGCCGGCATCGGCCAAGGCGGCGCGGTTCGCGATTCCCAAGGGGAGCGGCGCGGGCAAGCGCGTGGTCGTGCTCGGTGCGGGAATTGCCGGGCTGGTGTCGGCTTACGAGCTGCGCAAGGCGGGCTATGCGGTGACGGTGATCGAGGCGCGCAAGCGGGTCGGCGGACGCGTGTGGTCAATCCGCGGCCAGGAGCGCATCGAGCAGATCGACCGACCGTTGCAGCGGACAAACTTTAGCTCTGGGCAATATTTCAACGCTGGTCCGGCGCGACTGCCGAGCACGCATCATTTGATCCTGAGCTATGCCGAGCGGTTGGGCGTTCCGCTCGAGGTATTCGTCAATTCGAACGCTTCGGCGGGGTGGGATTTCGGCGGGCATGTCGAGCCGCAGCGGCGGATGATCAACGACATGCGCGGGCTGATCGGCGAATTGCTGGCCAAGGCGATCGACGGCCATGCGCTCGACGCGGCGTTGTCAAAGGAAGAGCGCGACGGAATGCGCGGTTTTCTCAATGGCTATTCGGGGCTCAACCGCCAAGGCAAATATGAAGCGACGGTAAGTTCGGGCTACGCCAATTGGCCGGGCGCCTACGACCGCCCGCCCAAGGCAGTCGGAACGCTGACTCCGCGCCAACTGGTGCCGAACGAAAGCGTCGTCTTCCCTTATTTTTTCGAGCAGATCATGGACATGCAGGCGACCATGATGCAGCCGGTTGGCGGCATGGATCGGATTGCCGCGGCGCTGTTCGAGCAAGTGAAGTCGGCGGTCGTGCTTGGCACCCCGGTGAGCGCGATCCGGCGCGAGGGCGCGGGGGTGCGGATCGAGCATAAGGGCGGCGTGACGCGCGCCGACTATTGCGTGTGCACGCTGCCGGCACCGGTGCTGGCGCGGGTCCCGAGCGATTTCTCGCCTGCCAAGAAGGCGGCGCTGAAGGGCGTCGAGTATCTCAAGAGCGCCAAGGTGGCGTTCGAAGCGCCGCGCTTCTGGGAGCGCGAGCATATTTATGGCGGGCTGGCGTGGACCGACCGGCTCAACGAGAATGTGATCTATCCGTCGCATGGCTTCCACTCGCCACGCGGGGTGATCGTCGGCGCCTATGTGGCGGGCTGGACCCACAAGGATACGCCCGAGGCGTTCACCAAATTGCCGATCGCCGAGCAGATCGCGATCAGCGCCGGATCGATCGAGGCATTACATCCCGGGCACGGACGCGAGCTGCGGTCGCCGGTGGCGATCAACTGGGGGCAGGTGCCGTATAGCGAGGGAGTCGGCGCGATCGGGCGCGACTTCGGCGAGGACAAGCGCGGCCCGGCTTATGAAGAACTGTGCCGGCCCGAAGGGCCGATCGTCTTCGCCGGCGAGCATTTGAGCTATGTCGGATTGTGGCAGGAAGGCGCGGCACTGGCGGCGCACGAGGCGATCAAGATCGTCCAGCAAATGACGGTCGGCCAGACGGTCGTCTGACACCAACAGGGGCGGGCACGAAAAAGGGCGGCGAGCTTTCGCCCGCCGCCCCGATTTTCGATCGAACGATCCGCTTAAGCGGTCATCGATGCCGGCACGTTGCCACCGTTGGCAGCGAGCTGGCGCATGACTTCCTTGTGGAGCCAGATGTTCATCTCCGCACTCCCGTCCTGCGCGCCGGTGTAACCCAGTTCGTCGGCCAGCTGCTTGCGGTGATCGAGGCTTGAATCGAGGCCGAGCAACTTCATCAAATCGACGATCGACGACTGATAGTTGAGGCCCGGATCGCCCTTGTTGGCCGACATGTCATTGAGCACTTGCTCGACATCGACGGGGCCGGCATCGACCGTGGTCGCGGCGGGGGCTGCGGAAATATCACCCCCGCCAGGTGCGGTCTGGTCGACCGGTGCGGCCGCCTTATGGCCGAAAATCGCATCCTTAATCGCGCTGAAAATGCTCATGGTTCAGGCCTCCAGGCCGTGCTTGAGTTGACTGATCTGATCATGGCCCTTGCGGACCGATTGATACGCGCGCTCGACAATCGTGCGGCTTTCGGCGGCGAGGTTAGTGTCGGCAAGTGCAGTCTCAAACTTCTCCTTGAGATAGTCCTCGCCGCGCTCGACCTCGTTGACGATTGCCTTGTCGTCGCGACCCATAACAGCCGCCTTCAAATCGAGGAAGACCTGATGGGTCTTGCCGAGCATTGTGCCGTCCTCGTCGGGGGTCCCGCCAAGGCGGCGGACTTCGCCCTGCAATTCGCCGGCAACGCGCGCGCGCTCGGCGGCATTGTCGCGGAAGATCTGCTGGAACTGGCTGCCCTCGGCATGCTCGGCGGCCTCACGATAGCCGTTGACGCTGTCGTTAAGGGTCGAGGTGAGGGTCTTGAGGATCGTGGTGTTTTCGGTCGAGCTTAACATGCTGGTACTCCTTGATAAGCTATACTGACGCGGCCTGAACGCGCGACGCGGAAGAGCGATGCGTGGGGCGCAGATTAAATGTCCGCTTGCGGTGCAAACAGGATTTGCGCATCGTGGACGAATGTTGCGTTTATCCTCGATGATGGCGGCGCTGGCCGTGGCGGGTCAGCCAGCGGTCGCAGCGCCGTTGCAGCCGACCGGCAAGTGGCAAGTGCAATATTCCGATCGCGCCTGCACGGCCAAGCGCACATTTGGTGATTATGTGCTTGCCATCCGGCCATCGCCGTTGGGCCTGACGACCCGCTTCGTCATCGAAGGACCCGGCAAGGCCGACCGCGTTCGGCAACTTGATTCAACGGTTGAGCTCGACGTCGGGGGACCGGCCCTCAATTCGAGCAGCCTGATTTACCCCCTCAGCACCTGGAAGCGGCGGGGGCTGATGACGATCTTGCCGACGGCCGATGCCGCGCGCGTCCATAAAGCGGGCCGGTTCAAGATCTGGGCGGGGGAGAAACTGGCCAAGCAGGCCGACGGACTTCCCAATACCCCTAGGTCGATGGCGGCGGATGTGGCATTCGGATCGACCGCAGCGCTCGACCGAACCCTCGATCAATGCGTTGCCGACCTTAGAAGTCATTGGGGAATGACCGACGGCAAACTCCCCGAGCCAGCCGACGCGCCGCATCCAACCGGCAAATTATATAATCTGTTCAAGGAGGGCGATTATCCAGCCGACGCGATGAAGACCAAGCAAACGGGGGATACGCGGGCGTTTTTGATGATCGATGAAAAAGGCAAAGTCGTCGATTGCGTAACGGTCGAGACGAGCGGATCAGCGTCGATCGATGCCGTTGTGTGTCAGGTGATCGAGGAACGTGCCGTGTTCAAGCCTGCACGCGACCGCAGCAATCAGCCAATCCGAAGCACCATCACGACTCCGTTGATCAGGTTTGTCATCGCGCCTTAGCCAAGTGCGTTGAACGCGACTTTTGCTAACCCGCGATCGAGGCGATCTTGCCGGGGGCGGGTTTCTTGCTTCGGCCCATCGACCAATTGGCCTGGAGCCGGACTTGCGGATTGGGGACGCACCAGATCTCGCCGCCATCGTCGAACCCGATCACCCACAGCAAGTCGAATTCGGGCCCGTAATCGATCACCGCGACGGCGGTGCCGTTGCCGCGATCGACGACGTGCAGGGGGAGCGGGGGATCGAGCTGGGTGAAGGCCATGGACGTGAAACGACGATGGTCGAACAGCAGTTCCCTATGCGATCAAGCGGCGCTAGCGTTGCGGCGAAACAGGAGGAGACTGGCGATGCGGTGGATGATCGGAACCGGACTGGCGTCGGCGCTGATTATGGCGAGCCCGGCGGCGAGTGCTGGCAAGTCTGACGTTTACGCAGCGGCCGTTGCGGACAGCGCGCATCGCAGCGAGAAGAATGTCAAACTCGACGCCAGTCGCAAGCCGGCCGAAGTGCTGCGCTTCCTCGGACTAAGGCCGGGCATGCGGGTCGCCGACCCGTTCGGCGGCAATCTGTACTGGGCGGAAATCACCACTGCGATCGTCGGACCTAAGGGCCGCGTCACGATCTGGGAGCCGAGCCAGTTTTACGACCAGGACAGCTACGACAAATTCACCGCCTTCAGGGCGACGCACCCCAATGCGTGGGAGCGGACCAGCCCGTTCGAGGCGCCGGACCTGCCCGTTGCAGGCTATGACTTCATGCTGATCAACTTGGATTATCACGACGTCTATTGGGAAAGCGCGAAGAACAAGGTGGTCAGGATGGACCCCGACGCGTGGCTCAAGACGATCTATGCATCGATCAAGCCGGGCGGGGTGGTCGGGGTGGTCGACCATATCGCCAACCCCGGGGACCCGCGCGTGACGGTCGAGAAGATGCACCGCATCGACCCGGCGGTGGTCAAGGCCGACTTCATCCGCGCCGGGTTCAAGCTCGAGGCGCAGAGTGATTTGTTGCGCAACCCGGCGGACGACCACAGCCTGCTGGTGTTCAACCCGGCGATCCGCGGCAAGACCGATCGGTTCATCATGAAGTTCCGCAAGCCGCGATGAGCAAGGCTGCCGAGGCGAAGGCTGCCAAGCCGATCACCGGCGCCAAGGCGGTGTGGGTGTTGCTGGCGCTGGTGATCGGGCTGATCGTCGGTGCGATCACGGCGCGCGGCGGCGACGGGTTTCGCGAACCCGCGCTGCAGGCGGCGACGATCGTCGGCGGGCTGTGGCTCAACGCAATGAAGATGACCGTCATTCCCCTGATCGTTGCGCTGCTGGTGACCGGCATCGCGCGCGGTGCCGAGGCCGCGAATGCGGGGCGGGTCGCGGGGCGATCGGTAACGTGGTTCGTGATCGTGTGCACCGCGTCGGCGGTGTTCGGGACGGTAGCGATGACGCTGTTGCTGCGGGTGTTTCCGTTGCCGGGTGATGCCGCGCAGGCGCTTCGCGCGGGGCTTGCGGCGCTCGATCCGGCGGCCGCCTCGGCGGCGGTGCCGCAGGTTGGCGACTTCTTCAAATCGATCATCCCGCCCAACGTCGTCGCCGCGGCGTCGGAAGGACAGGTGCTCCAGCTGGTAGTGTTCGCGTTGATTTTCGCGCTGGCGCTGACCCGGATCGGCGCCGACCGCCGCAAGTCGGTGGTCGAGTTTTTCGAAGGCGTCGGCGACGCCTTGTTGGTGGTGATCGGCTGGGTGTTGTGGGTCGCGCCGTTGGGGGTGTTCGCACTGGCCTTTGCGGTTGGTGCAGGCGCGGGCGGCGCGGCATTCACGGCGCTGCTGCATTATGTGGTGCTGGTCAGCGCGGTCGGGATATTGGTGACGCTCGCCGCCTATCTGGTGGGGGCGCTCGGGCGCGGCGGATTGCCAGCCTTTGCGCGGGCGATGATCGGGCCGCAGGCGGTGGCGATCTCGACCCAGTCGAGCCTCGCGTCGCTGCCGGCGATGCTCGGCGCGACGCGGGCGCTCGGGGTCAGCGAGACGGGGGCCGACGTGAGCTTGCCGCTGGCGGTGGCGCTGTTTCGCGCGACCGGGCCGGCGGTGAATGTCGCGGTGGCGGTCTATGTCGCGCACTGGATGGGGGTCGAGGTCGGCATGCCGGCCTTGATCGCGGGGACGGCGGTTGCCGCAGTGGCGAGCTATGGCGCGGTCAGCCTGCCGGGGCAGATCAGCTTCTTCACCTCGATCGCGCCGATTGCCTATGCGATGGGGGTGCCGGTGGCGCCGCTGGCGATCCTGATCGCGGTCGAGACGATCCCCGATATTTTCCGGACGCTCGGCAATGTCACCTGGGACGTGGCGGTGGCCGGGGCGGTCGATCGCAAGAGCGCGACCTAGCGGCCGGCGATGCTCCGCACGCGGTCGGCGTAAAGGCGGCCGACGGGTTGTTCGCTCTGGTCGGCCAGGCGCGCGATCCAGCGGCCCGAGGGATTGCGCGAGAAACCGGCAATGAATTCGCGACGGACGATCGCCGAGCGATGCAGGCGGACGAAGGTCTGCGGATCGAGCCGTTCCTCGAGCGCCGCCATCGAATGGTGGATCAGCCAGCTGCGCGCGCCGACATGGAGTCGCATATAATCGCGCTCGGCGGTTATGCGGTCGATATCGCGTGAGGCGATGCGGACCAGCCCGGTGCGGTCCGAGGCCCAGAATTCGTCGAGGAACGGCGAGACGTCGCTGCTGTCGTGCGCCTCGGCCTGTTCGGCGCGATTCTTGAGATACAGCCGCGCGCGATCGAGCGCGGTGGTCAGCCGCGCGGGCTCGATCGGCTTCATCAGATAATCGACCGCCGCGACCTCGAACGCCGCGACCGCGAACTGGTCGAAGGCGGTGATGAAGATGACCGCTGGGGTGGGGCGACGGTGGGCCAGGGCGCGGGCGACGTCGATCCCGTCCATGCCGGGCATCGCGATGTCGAGCAGCACCGCATCGGGGTTGAGTGCTTCGGCCAGTCGGACCGCGCCATCGCCATCGCTGGCGGTACCAACGAGGTCGATCCCGACGTTGCGCGCGAGCAGTAACTGGAGCCGTTCGGTGGCGAGCGGTTCGTCGTCGGCGATCAGGATGCGCAGCGGCGGATCATCCATCGGCGGGAACTCGCGGCAGTGTCAGCCGGACTTCGAACCCGCCATCGTCGAGCGGGCCATAGTCGCACGTCGCCTTGCCGCCGAACCGCGCCTCGAGCCGCTGGCAGACGTTGGCGAGGCCGACCCCCGTGCCCTCGATCCGGTCGCTGTCGCGGCGGCCGCGGGGCCTGGTTTTGCCGGTGCCTCCGGTGTTGGTCACCCGAACCTCGAGGCGGTGATCGTCGATCGCCTTGGCGGCGATGGTCAGGGTGACCACGTCGACCGTCGGCGAGACGCCGTACTTGATCGCATTTTCGACCAAGGGCTGGAGGATCAAAGCGGGCAGGCGGGTCGATTCGAGTTCGTGCGGGACGTCGATCTCGACCTTGAGCCGGCTCGGGAATCGGATCGTCTCGATGTCGAGATATAGCCGTTGGAGGTCGATTTCCTCGGCCAGCGTGACATCGGCGGTGGGGTTCATCGACAGGCTGGTGCGAAAGAAGGTCGACAATGCGAGCAGCATTTCCTCGGCGCGTTCGGAGCGACCGGTCATGATCAGCGACGACAGCGAGTTCAACGTGTTGAACAGAAAGTGCGGATTGACCTGGTAACGAAGCGCGCGGACCTGCGCGGTCTGCGCCGCGCTTTCGGCCTCGGCAGCGCGGCGCTGCGCGCGCAGCGCCTGGGTCTGGGCGACCGCGGCGAGATAGAAGGCGCTCCACGCGGCGAAGAAGAACAGCCAGATGACCGTGGCATCGGCGGCGAGGCGGATCTTCTTGCTGCCATCGAGCTGGTGCAATTTGGGCATCGTCAGGACGAGCGGCTCGGACGCGGTCCGCTCGATACGGATCTTGTTGCCCTTCTCGATGATGATGAAGCCTTCCTGCGCCTGATAACGAAACTCCTCGCGGCTCTCGCGCATCTTGTCCTCGGCGAGGAGCAGCAGGCTGGACATTGCGCAGGCGGCGACGAACGAGGCGAGGCCAGCGACGATCGCCTTGCGCCGGTTGCTGCCGTCGGTCCCGACGAACCCCGCGATGGCGGCATAGACCATGCCGGTCAGCACGATCCCGATGGTGATGATGATCAACTTGTTCTGGAGCGTCGCGATCGGATCGGATCCAAGCAACGCGCGGGCAACCACGGTCAGTGCGTAAATTAGCCAGAAGCCGATGATGGTCTTGAGCGCCAGCCGCCAGTCAGCGAAGCGGCGCTCGGTGGAAATCGGGACGGAAGCCATGATGGCGACAGTGGCGACGTGGGCGGTCGGGCGCAATCCATCGGGCGTCGCTTGGCAGAAGCATGCCGCCGCCGGTCGAACAATCGGCTGTGCGAGGGCGAGGGAACGGGCGGGGCGCGCCAATCGTTTGCTTGACACGTTCGAGGGAGGAACAATCACCATGACCGATCAATCCGACACGACGCGGCCCCACGCCGCTACCGGCGCGCCCGCGCTGACCCAGAAGCTGCCGCCCGAGCGCGAGCTTGAACTGAAGCTCAAGAAGAACCCCGAAGACCTTGATACCAAGACGGATGTTGGATCGGATCAGTCGATGGATGCGTCCGATCCGATCGCCGCGACCCAACCCGGCGGCAACGAACCCGTGCCATCTTCGAGCTTCCCCGAGGAAAAATAACCCCATCGTCACTGGGGTGACACCCCGTTGCAATATTCCCACACCGCGCGCGCCATCGCGCCGGTGTGAAATATTGGTACTTGCCGCGAGCCCAAGCCCCTGATTCAATGTGAATGGGGGGCGGGATCGTGGTTAAGCAATTTGCAACCACCTTTGCTGCATGATCCTTCCCAGGCAAGAGGAGTCGGATTCATGACGACACGTACCAGTCAGCCAGCCGGGGGAGCGCTGCTGATTTCAGAGCTGAAGGAATTCGCCAGCTTTCCCAAGGCGACGCAGCGCTACGTTCGTCGTTCGCTCGATATTGGTTTCGGGCGCGCCGACCCGATCGACATCTGGGCCCGCGACGAAGGCGAAGCCGCCTCGATCCGCGCGCAGGGCCGGTTCTACAAGCAGATCGACCATCTTCGCATGCAGATCCCCGATGACAGCGGGCTCGACATGATCGAACCGTTCATGGGGATGCTGGTCACGCTGTCGGCATTCGACCTAGGCCAGGACCGCCTGCCGAGCTTCGCCTCGTTCCGCTTCCTCTACGAGCGGCTGCTCGGCGCGAGCGTCCGGCCGTGGCTGCCCGCTGCATTCTGTGCCGCCGCATCATTGCCGCATCTCCACCCCGATCGCCGCCGCATCCTGCTGCAGTCGATCAGTGAAAGCGCGGCGACCGCAGCCGGCTGGTCGAACCGCGAGCCAGTGTTCTGGCCCGAGTGGGTCGAGAAGGTTGACGTCGCCGCTGCTGCCTGAACTCATTTTCAACGATGCGATGCGAACGCTCGCCGGCTTGCTGGCGGGCCTCGCCTTGTTTCGCGGGGTCGAGCTGGCGTTTCCGCAGCGCGACGCGCCGAAGCCCGAGCGCAACTGGACGGGCCTCAGGATCTGGCTGGTCTATGTCGGTGCGCAGGTCGCTCTGACCGCGGTCGTGCTGGCATTGGTCGGGGCGAGCAAGGCGTCGCCCAACATCGATCCGCGAGTGTTGCTCGGGTTGCCGACCTGGGCGGCGGCGATCGTCACCGGGCTGGCGGTGATCCTGGCCAAGGATTTCCTGTTCTACTGGGAGCATCGCGCGCAGCATCGCTTCCTGTGGCGGTGGCACGCGCCGCACCATTCGATCCGCAATCTGAGCGCGCTCAACAGCTGGCATCACTGGTCCGAAATATTGATGTTCGCGTTGTTCGTCGCGCTGCCGCTGAGCATGCTTAGCCCGGCGTTCGGGCCGCGGCCGATCCTGGTCGGGCTGATCCTGAGCTGGCAGCCGATCTATCTGCATTCGGCGACCCGGCTGCAGCTCGGGCGGGTGATGCGGCGGGTGGTGGTCGACAGCCGTTATCACCGCATCCACCATTCGCTCGAGCCCAGGCATTTCGACCGCAATTTCGGCGCCGCGACGCCGTTGTGGGATTGGCTGTTCGGGACGGCCTATTTTCCCGATCAGGGCGAGTGGCCCGAGGTCGGGCTCGACGGGCTCAACGAACCGACCAATGTGCGCGAATGGTCGGCGCTGCCGTTCAGGCGGGGACGGTCACCGACGGGAATATCGCCGCCAGTTCAATGAGGCTGGATCGCGCGTCGCGGTGATGGATGAACGTCCCGCCCGCGTCTTCCCACGCCGCGCGGTGATCGGTGCGGTCGTCGACCAGCACGTCGGCGCCGGTCATGTGGCGAAACTTGTCGCGCGCCATGGTCGTGATGATCGGCGTGCCGGGAAAATGCTGTTCGGCCCACGCGACTTTCTGCGGCGCCGCCCAATTGCCGATCGGCAGCCCGGTCAGGATGGTCGGTTCAAGATGCGCCACCGCATCGAACAGCAGCCGCGCATCGGCCATCAGCGGTAGCGAACCATAGAAATCGGGCGCGCTGGCGAGGCGCCGCCAGAAGTCGCCTTTCCCGTGTGTGTCCTGATATTGCTGGGCAATCATGCCGAGCAAGACGATCGCCCCGGCGTCGAAATCGGCGAGCACCCCGTCGCAGTCGAGGAATAATTCGGCCAAGCTCAGAGCCGCCCCAGCAACTCGGCGGCGAATTCGCTCAGCGTGTCGTCGCGCGCGCCCATGATCACGATCTGGTCCCCGGACGCAGCCACCGCCACGATCGCGTCGCCGATTGCCGAACGGTCGGGCAAATACGTCGCCTGTGCGATACGCTCCGCGAGCCAGGCCGACCCGCGCGACTGGTCGACCGTGCCGCCCTGATAGACCGGATCGGGGAGGTACAGCCTGTCGCCATCGCGCAGCCCATCGGCGAAGGTCGCGGCGAGTTCGTCGCCCATCTTGGCCAGCGGGCCGAAGCCGTGCGGCTGGAACATCACCAGCAAGCGCCCGGGATGCGCCGCGAGCGTGGCGAGGCTGGCAGCGATCTTGTCGGGATTATGCGCGAAATCGTCGATGATGGTGATGCCATTGGCGGTGCCGACGATTTCGAGCCGGCGCTTCAATCCCTCGAACCGGCCAAGCGCGGCGGCGGCGTCGGGCAGCGCGACCCCGAGCGCGACTACGGCGGCGATCGCGGCGAGCGCGTTGGAGGCGTTGTGGCGGCCGGGGACCTGGAGTTCGACGCGGGCGCTATCGCCGTTCGCCTCGACCGTGAACGAGCAGTCGTTGGGGCCAAGCTGGAGATCGCGCCCGATGAAGGCAGCCTGCGGACTGTCGAAGCCATAGCCGGCGGCGTCGCGGACGGTGTCGGCCATAGCGCGCGATTCGGGATTGTCGAGGTTGACCACCGCCTTGCTCGCGCGGGACAGGAAGGCGCCGAACAGGCTGCGCAATTCGTCCATCGAATGATGGTCGAGGCTGACGTTGGTCAGCACCGCGACGCTCGGGCGGTAGAGTGCGATCGAGCCGTCGCTCTCGTCGACTTCGCTGACGAACAGTTCGGGGTCGCCGACCAATGCCGAGGAGAAAGGCGAGGAGGGCGAGACGAAATTCTTCATCACCGCCCCGTTCATCACCGTCGGCTGGCGGTGGCAGGCGTGGAGGATCCAGCCGATCATCCCGGTAACGGTCGACTTGCCGCTGGTCCCGCCGACCGCGACGCTCTTGTGCGCGGCGTTGAGCAATTGCGCGAGAAGCTGGGGGCGCGTGACAATGTCGAGCCCGAGTTCGACCGCGCGGACGACGTCGGGGATGGTGGATTCGACCGCCGCCGACGTGACCAACGTCGTGCCCGCGGTCAGGCCGCTGGCGTCTTGCGGGTGGAGCGAAATCCCGAGCGCGCGCAGATAATCGAACTTGGCAGACAGCCGGCCGGCGTCGAGCGAGCGGTCCGACCCGGCGACGCGCGATCCGCGAGCGCGCAGGATCGACGCCAATGGCAACATGCCGCTGCCGCCGATGCCGCAGAAAAAATAGGTGGTGGAATTGCTCATCGCCGCTGCCCTATGGAGTTGCAGCGCGGGTTGCAAATGGGGTCACAGATGAAAATCGCGGTCGTTGCGCCGAGTTGCAGCCTGGATCGGACCGCCGCCGCACGGGTCGAGGCGATCGCTGCCGCGCGGGGCGATTGCGCGCTCATGATCCACCCGCAATGCTTCCTCACCGCGGGACATTTCGCCGGGCCCGACGAAGCGCGGCTGGCGGCGCTGGTCGAGGTGATGGCCGATCCCGAGATCGACGCAATATGGTTTGCGCGCGGGGGCTATGGGTCGAACCGGATCGCCGAAGCAGCACTGCGGGCATCAAATGGCGGGGGGCAAGGCAAAACCTACCTCGGCTATAGCGACGCGGGGTTCCTGCTCGCCGGATTGCACAAGGCGGGGATGGAGGTCGCGCACGGGCCGATGCCGCAGGACGTGCTGCGCGACGGCGGCGAGGCGGCGGTCGGCCGCGCGCTCGACTGGATGGTGCAGCGCAGCGACTCAGCGCTGGAGACTGGCCTCGGCGGCCCGACGATGGCGTTCAACTTGACCGTCCTGTCGAATTTACTCGGGACGCCGCTCGAACCCGACTTTGCGGGGGTCGATCTGCTGATCGAGGAAGTGAGCGAGCAATATTACCGGATCGACCGGGCGATGTTCCACCTGACCGGCAGCGAGGCGGTCCGCAAGGTCCGCAGGCTACGTCTCGGCAGGGTCAGCGATGTCATTGAAAACACACCGAATTTTCAAAGCGAGGAAGAGGCGATCGTGCGCGACTGGTGCATGCGGTCGGGAATCCCCTTCGGCGGGCGGGCCGACATCGGCCATGACGCGGCCAACAAGGTCGTCCCGTTTCCGGTCATCCGCCCCTAGGGGATTCCCCTCCCAAGGGGCATTGCCAAGCGCTTTGGATTGCGCTCTATCGAGCATCGAACACAACAGGAGGGCCATATGGCAAAAGCAGCAGGCACGACGGGTCGTAAAGCAGGGGGCGGGCTTGCCCGTCCGGTTCAGCCGTCGCCCGAACTCGGCGCGATCATCGGCAACGATCCGATGCCGCGCAGCGAAGTCGTTTCGAAGGTGTGGGACCACATTCGCAAGAACAATCTGCAAAACCCTGCCAACAAGCGGGAAATCCTGGCCGACGACAAATTGAAGAAGGTCTTCGGCAAGGATAGCTGCACGATGTTCGAGATGAACAAGCATCTGTCGAACCATCTGAAATAAGCCGCGGCGCAAGCTGTAGCGAACGGGGCTCGCGCCATTGGCGCGGGCCCTTTTTCTTTGTGCAGTGCAGCGACTCGATTGCTATCGGCAGCCGCGCCACCCCCACGCGCCCCGCGCCGCCTGGTCGAGGTGCAAATGATCGGCGTGGGCGCGGTTATAGTCGGGCGACAGCACCGTGCTGAACAGGCCGCAGGCACCGTCCCGAACCGCATGCAGAAAGGCCGCTTCGGCTGAGCCGCCGTGCCAGCCGTGGCGGACGGACACAGTTCGCCCGTCTCGCAGGCGAAAGTTCATGATGTCGATCGCATCGGCGGTCGAATGCTCGCTGAACGCGCTTTGTCCGGCGATATGGCGACACGAATAACTTCCGGCGTGATCGATGGCGACGATTGGCTGGCCGAAGTAGCGTCGGGCTGCGGGTCGGACGACATCGCGTTCCCACATCGCCAGCGCCGCCGCGACCGGGCAGGCGGTGATTAGCCCGGCTGGGCGATAGGCAGGCGCGTCGGCGGTCTGCGGAACCAGCATCATGCCGTCGGCATAGCCGCATGGTGGCGGCGCGATCAGCGGCGGGGCGGCGCGATCGCGGCTTCCGGCCCTGGCCAGCAAGGCGCGGCAGCGGCGCGGATCGTCGGCCAGCGCGGCAAGCTTGGTGCCGGTGAACCGCCCCGCCCGCTGGTCTAGGTCGAGCCGCGTCCACGGGAAGTCCTGCGGGTGCCGGCCGACATAGCCCGAACCCTCGACCAGCAGCACGGCGAGCAGGACGAGCAGCGCAGCGGCGATCGCCCAGCGCCGAAGCGCGCGGCTCACGCGGCGGGAAAAGGCGAGGCGGGGAGGCCGCGGCTGACGCGGTCGAGCGGCTCGCGGGTGACGGGATAGCCGAGGCCGTCGGGGATGCGGAGATAGCGGACTCCGTCGACCTCCTCGATCCACGGCGAAATGGTTTCGACCGGGTGGGCGAGGGCGTCGGCGCGGGCCTCGGCGACGGTGGCGAACGAAGCGAGGCGCTCGAGGTTGCGGATGGTGGGGAAGATCGCGGTCGCGTGGCCTGCCGCGATGCGGTCGAGCAACTCCGCCGCGCCGATCCAGATCACTGCTTCGCATTCGCCCGGCTGCGGGGTCGGATGCCAGTCGCCCGCAGGCGCCTCGGCGACGAAGAACAAAGTGTCGAAGATCCGCGCCTGGTGAAACGCCGGCTTCCACCGCGCGAACGGGGTGAGCTGGTCGAGATCGAGCGACAGGCCGTGCGCGGCGAGCAAATCGGTGAACGATGCGCCGTCGTGGAGCGCCTTGGCGAGCGTTGCAGTCAGCGCGGGATCGGGCGTCGGCGACAGCCCGACCGCAACCGAGCTCTCCTCGATCGTCTCCCTGATCGCCGCGATCCGCGCGGCGGCGTCCAGCGTGTCGTGGGCGGCGACAGCGGCCTCGTCAGCGGCATCGATCCGCCCCCCCGGAAACACCATCGCCCCCCCCGCAAACGCCAGCTTCGCCGCCCGCTCGACCATCAGCAAGTCGGGCGGCGCGTGAGCATTGTCGCGCATCACGATGAGGGTGGCGGCGGGAATGGCGGGGCCGGTCATTCGGGCTGGAGTAGGGGAGGTGCGGGTGGAGGGAAAGGTGGTTGAGGGGGTTTGGAGGCTGAAGTCCGTTCTCGACCCATTGCGGACATTAGCGCGATCCTCCATCCTTTGAGCTATGGCAAACAAGCTTCTTTCGCGGCGCTTCTGGCATCCCATCCTCGGGTCGCTCTTTCTGATAGCGACAGGTGCCGATCTTCTCATTTTCTATTTGTTTGTTAAACGAACGCAGCTCGATGATTTGAAATCCATTGACGACACGATCAGGCTAATCTGGTTCCTTCTGCTCATAGCATGGTCGGCAACCTCGCCTGCGCGAAAATCTGACTTGAACGAACCTAGTCCTGCCCGCAGTGGAACGGGCGTCATCCTGGCTACCGGCGTCGGGGCAGCGATCTTCTCGGCGCACGGAGCCTCATGGCCGGACGGATTCATGTTGCCCGCTGCGATTTTAATAACCACGTCAGGGATCGCTTTGGTCGTCTATCGTTTTGCATCGAAACATGCGCCAGATATCGGCGAGGCGCGCTTTGATACAGCGGCCGGATCACGTAAGCCATTAAGCTGAAGGGATCAACGTCCGCTTTCAACCTATTGCCGACATTAGACTTAATCGGTCGCTGACTTCTTGTTCTCCTGCGAAGGCAGGAGCCTAGACCGCCACAAGGTGGCGTCGCTGTGCGCCGCGTCTCGGCCCCTCCCTTCGCAGGGGTGCAGCATGGGCGCTTTTCTCGCCAACTTGCCATTGGGAGCCGGTGTCCGGCCTTGCGCCCCTTGCAGGCATGAGGCTGCTCCGTCAAAACATGGCGATGAAGTTTCCGAGCGTCTTGGCCGCCATCCTGTCGGCTGCACTTACGGGTTTGGCGTTTGGCGCAGATGGGGCAAGCCTCGGCACCATCGTTACGAGTTCGGCGGTGATTGGAGTTGCCGTACTTCTGACCGCTCGGCGTTCTTCGTCGACTGCGTTCGCGGCGGTGGTCGGGTTTGTCTATCTTGGCGCGCTGTCGCTCATCAGCGTTGCCGCATCTTTGATCGACCAGACAGTTGGCCAGATAAGCAATGAGCGGCTATTGCATAGCTCATTGGTGCTGGTCGCAATTGCTCTCGGGTGGACGGTCTGCGAAGTCATCCTCAAGCGTTTCGAATGCGCATCGGTGGATTAGGGGACGCCGAGAAAGAGGAAAAGTCGGTTGCCTTTAGTGTCCGACCTCGCAGGGAACTAACGCTGTCCTACAGCCCCCGGACTGTGCGACATTTTTCGTCGTTCTTTCCAATCGTCGAAAATGTCCGCGCTGGCCGCTTTTCGGGCCGGCTCGCCCCGAAATCCCCTTCGACGTCGCTCAGGACAGGCTTAAGTTTACAAATCACCCCCAAAAAGGCGGCGAACTGGGTAACTTTAGTTACCTTAAGGCTGTCCAGAGCTTGTCGAAGGGCGGCGGCGCTCTCCCTCAAAATCCGAAGCTTACCGTCCCCACGAATCGCCTTCCCGGCATGCGGTAAAATTGCGCGTCGCCGAGTTCGCTTTCGGTGACCGCGTCGCGGCGGTTAGTGAGGTTTGGGATTCGCGGAATGCGGGGATCGGAGGGGTGGCTCTGATAACGAAAAAGGCCGGCACCGCGAACGGTACCGGCCTTTCCTGTCGAACCATCCGAGGACGGTCCGAAAGACTTACATGGCGTTGACGGCCTTGTTGCCTTGCGCTTCGTTCATCGCAC
>ENA-OFCX01000225-OFCX01000225.1-metagenomes-genome-assembly--contig:-NODE-225-length-32423-cov-9.850253_pt1 | contig 32423 bp, 34 predicted proteins | sample MGYA00153384_OFCX01 | MGnify analysis MGYA00153384
GCTGATCGTCCCCGACCCCGAGCGATCGTCGAACGCCGCGGTCCACAGCATCGTCTCCATCCCGCGCTCGCGATAATTGTAATCGGCCTGCAGCAGGGTGGTCGACTTGCCGGCATTCATCGCCGCATAATAGAAATAGAGCTTGGCCATTTACGGGCAAAGCGCGCCGGCCGGGGCGGGCTTGAACCGGTCGAGCCGGACCGCGGCGACAGGCTTGGTCCATTGTTCGATCGCCGTCTTGCCGTTGGCCGGCACGACGCAGGATTTCGCCGTGCCAGTCGCGCCGGTGGGGAGGACCAGGGTCGCGCGATAGGCATAGTCGAAGCGGCTGGCGTTGGTGACGGTCATGGTCGCGCCGAACAATGGCTGGAGCGAGACCTTGAGCTGGCCGGGCGCGGCAGCGGTTGCGGGCGCGACCTTGCGCGCTTCGACCGGCGCGCCATGACGAACCGCGAACAACCACGTTTCGCCCATGCGCACGGTCAGCGGTTTCGCGGACACCGGGGTGGCGAGCGCCAGCGCGAAGAGGGCGAGAATCCTGACCATGATCAGAGCGCTTTAGCGGGAAACTTCAACCACGCCACTCGTCACGCAGAATCGAAAACAGGACCGTGTCGCGCCGGTGGCCGGTCCAGGTCGTGCGATCCTGGCGCAGTACCCCCTCGCGCACCGCGCCGAGCTTGGCCACCGCGGCCTGGCTGCGGGCGTTGCGTAAGTCGACGCGAAATTCGATGCGGGTGAAGCCGCAGTCGAACGCGCGGGCCATCATCATCGCCTTGACCCGGCGGTTGATCCCGGTGCCGCGCAGGTACGGGCGATAATAAGTGAAGCCGATTTCCAGCACGCGATTGCGCTCATCGATGCGCAGGAAGCTCGACATGCCAACCAGTTCGTCGCCCTGCCACAGCACGAACGTCGCCGAATCGGGCCGCGCCGCCAGCGCGTCGATCGTCGCGTCGAAATGATCGGGATCGAAGCTGACCGAGGAGATTGACCAGATGTCGGCGTCTTCCGCGCAAGCGGATTTCAGGGCTTCGCGATGCTCCTCGGCAAGCGGCTCGGCGTGGACGCCTTCGCCGGTCATTGGCAACGGCAAAGCGCCAATGATCATGTTATTCGTTTGTTCGCGGGCAATCCGGGCTTTGCCCGATGACACGCATACCATCAGCGAGAAATTCAAGCGTCGCGACTTTGTTCATTGTTGGCAACGGGCCGCGCTTTACCTGGCGAATTACCCCGCTCCGTCGATCCTCGCCGATTGGCATGACCTCCAATTTGGCGCGCTTTCTCAGATAATTGATACTGGTGAAGGAGATGCAGCCTCCATCCGACCCTGCGTACTCGTAGCCAATCAGTCGAAACGCCTTATCGGACCAGCGAAATCGATATCTGTAATGGCCGCGTAGAAGCTCGCGAGAAATGTCGAGGCTGCCACGAGCGATTCTGAGGCTTCTCGATTCTAAAATATCTTCATATGCGCCAGAATAGTTTGGCGGCACCATGAGCGTTTTATTGTCCAACATCAGGCGATATGAGCCATCGACCTGTCCGAAGGCGATCACCAAGCGATAGGAAGGCAAATCTGTCTGACCTAGATGGATGTCTTTCGTCGACAGGTTCTCGGGCCAAAGTGCGAGAGCGATGTCCGATCGCCCATCGCCATTGAGATCGCCTTCGGCTTTTGATGCCGTCGCCCAACCTTTTGCTACAAATCCCTTGGCGCTGGCCGCTATCGCGGGCAGGCTAGGATAGTCGATCAAAGGAGCATTATTCGACTGAGCTAACGCAGAGGCGGCAAAAACAAGCAAAGGCGCGCCGAGTGCGGTCATCCCTTGCCGATATCCTGCGCAACGTGGGCGCCGCGTAGCAGGCTGTCGATCTTGCCGCCTTCGTCGAAGCTTTCGTCGCTGCGGAACTTGAGTTTGGCGGCATATTTGAGTTGCACGCGGCTGGCGACTTCGCGCTGGAAGAAGGCGGTGTTGGTGCGCAGCGCCTTGAGCACGACCTCCTCGTCCTGGCCGAGCAGGGGCTTCACGAACACCAGGGCATGGCGCAGGTCGGGCGACATGCGGACCTCGGTCACGCTGACCAGGTGGCTTTGCAGCGTGTCGTCATGGACGTCGCCGCGGGCAAGGATGTCGCTCATGATATGGCGCACCTGCTCGCCGACGCGGAGCAAGCGGACCGAGCGGCCTTCGGGGGTTTCGACTTTGCGCATGTTCTCCCTCTCCCCATTTGGGGGAGAGGGCTGGGGAGAGGGGGACATTTTCCCCACTCGTCACTGCCCCTCTCCCTTCGCCGCCATGCGGCTCTTCCCTCTCCCCTGAAGGGGTGAGGGCAATACTACAAAGTGCGCGCCCGTTCTTCCGTCTCGAACACTTCGAGATTGTCGCCGGCCTTGATGTCGTTGGTGTCGGCCAGCAGCACGCCGCACTCCATGCCGGCGTTGACCTCCTTCACGTCGTCCTTGAAGCGGCGCAGCGAGGAGATGCTGGTCTTCGACACGATCACATCGTCGCGCGTCAGGCGGGCGTGGAGGCCCTTGCGAATGACGCCTTCGAGGACCAGCAGGCCAGCGGCCTTGTCGCGCTTGCCCGCGGGGAAGACATCCTTGACCTCGGCGCGGCCCACAACGGTCTCGATGATCTCGGGCCCGAGTTGGCCAGCCATCGCTTCGCGCACCCAATCGGTGAGGTGGTAGATGACGTCGTAGTAACGAAACTCAACCTTGGTACGGTTGGTGGCCTCGCGCGCCTTGGCATTGGGGCGGACGTTAAAGCCGATGATCGGCGCGCCGGTCGCGGCGGCCAACGTGACATCGCTTTCGGTGATCGCGCCGACGCCGGACGCAAGCACGCGGACCTTGATCTCGTCGGTCGAGATGCGGTTGACCGCACTGACGATCGCCTCGACCGAGCCCTGCACGTCGGCACGGATGACGAGCGGGAATTCGATCGTCTGGCTCGAACGGTTGGCGAACAGATTCTCGAGGCTGACCGGCGCGGTGGTGGTGCGCTTGCGATCGAGCAGGCCCTGGCGATAGGTCGCGACTTCGCGCGCGCGGGCCTCATTCTCGACCACGGTGAACGGATCGCCCGCCGACGGAACGGCGCCAAGGCCGAGCACCTCGACCGGGAAGGACGGGCCGGCTTCCTTGACCGGCTTGCCATGATCGTCGCTCATCGCGCGAACCTTGCCCGAGACGGCGCCGACGACGATCACGTCGCCGACCTTGAGCGTGCCACGCTGGACGAGGACGGTGGCGAGCGGGCCGCGGCCCTTGTCGAGCCTGGCCTCGACCACGGTGGCTTCGGCCGGACGATCGGGGTTGGCCTTCAGTTCGAGGATTTCGGCCTGGACTGCGATCGCGGCGAGCAAGCCGTCGAGATTGGTCTTTTCCTTGGCCGAGACTTCGACGTCCTGGACGTCGCCGCCCATCGCTTCGACCACGATTTCATGCTGCAGCAATTCCTCGCGAACCTTCTGGGCATTGGCTTCATGCTTGTCGATCTTGTTGATCGCGACAATCATCGGCACGCCGGCGGCCTTGGTCTGGTTGATCGCCTCAATCGTTTGCGGCTTCAATCCGTCGTCGGCCGCCACCACGAGGATGACGATGTCGGTGACGTTGGCGCCGCGTTGGCGCATTTCGGTGAAGGCCTCGTGGCCCGGCGTGTCGAGGAACGTGATCTTCGACTTGTCCGGCAGCGTGACCTGATAGGCGCCGATATGCTGGGTGATCCCGCCGGCTTCGCCCGACACCACGGCGGCGCCGCGGATCGCGTCGAGCAGCGAGGTCTTGCCGTGATCGACGTGGCCCATGATCGTCACCACCGGAGGACGGGTGACGAGGGTCGCGTCGTCGTCGACGTCGGCGGCGCTGTCGATGTCGATATCGCTGTCGCTGACGCGCTTGATGCTATGGCCGAACTCGGTGACCAGCAGTTCGGCAGTGTCCTGGTCGATGGTGTCGGTCAACGCGGACGGAACGCCCATCTTGAACAAGGATTTGACCAAATCACCGCCGCGCTCGGCCATGCGGTTGGCGAGCTCCTGCACGGTGATGGATTCGGGCACGACGACGTCGCGGAATTGTTTGGCCGACGGGCCGCCCGACTGATGGGCGCGCTTTTCCTTCTCGCGCGAACGGCGGAGCGCGGCGAGGCTGCGGGTGCGATTGTCGTCTTCGCCAGCGGTGGCGCGGCTGACGGTCAGCTTGCCCGACTTGCGATGATCTTCGCGGCCACGGCCCGGACGCGACGGCTCGGGGCGCTTGGGGGCATGCGCCGGGGCTGCGGAGGGGCGGGTGAAACGGCGTTCTTCATCGCGCTCGGCGGACGGAGCGGCGGTTTCCTCGGACGGGGTTTCCGCCGGGCGGGCGGCTTCCTCGGCGGCGGCGATCGCGGCGTCGTCCTCGGCCTTGCGATTATCGTCGGCGCGGCGCTTTTCGTCTTCGGTCTGCTCGAGCTTCGAGCGATCTTCGCGGCGGCGCGCTTCGCCGAGGCTGTTCATCCGCGCTTCGTCGGCCTCGCGGAGGAACTTCTCCTGCAATTCCTTGCGGGTAGCGATATCGTCGACCGGCGCACGGCGAACCGGCGCGGCGGGCTTGGGCGCGGGCGCGACAGGAGCGGGGGCCGGCGCTACGGCCACGACCACAGGCTCGGGCGCAGGAGCAGGCGCGTCACCGGGGCGAGCGAGGATCCGGCGCTTCTTGACCTCGACCACGACGGTGTTCGAGCGGCCGTGGCTGAAGCTCTGCTTCACCTTGCCGGTCTCGACCGTGCGCTTCAGGCCCAGCGGAGGCCGGGTACCAAGCTTGGGCTTGTCGCTCTGGTCGGTCATTCTAGTCCTTCGTCGAAATCTGCCGAAACGGGGCCGCGGGCAGCGCCGCCGCCCTCTAGCCCAGCATTAGGGTCAATGAAAGTGAGCCACCGGTCGATGGCATTGCTCACCCGCCGCGCCGCGGCAGGATCAGTCAAGGCGACATGTACCACATTTTCGCGGCCAAGCGCCATCGACAAGATGGTTCGGTCTTCGGGAAACACAAGGCCGGCGCGCCCGGAGCCTTCGTCATTGGCACCGACGCGCCACGCCTGGTCGAGCTTGCGATTGCCGTCCTCGCCCGCGTCGGAGGCGTGGATCAGCAGGTGAACCTTGCCCTGGCGCGCGGCCGAATCGACCTTTTCCGCGCCGTTGACGAGGTTCCCCGAGCGCGCTTCGAGCCCGAGGCGGTCGAGCGCCTGCTGACGAAGCGCGGCGGCGATGCGGTCGCCGAGGTCGGCGGGGATGACGACGTCCTGCTTGAACGCGCGTGCCAACGCCGCCTTGAGCTTGCCCTTGGCATGCGCCGTATCGAGCGTCGCCCGATCAACCCCGATCCACGCGCCGCGACCCGGTGCACGGGCGCGGACGTCGGGCGCGATCACGCCATCGGGCGAGAGCGCGAGCCGGATCAGCTCGTCGCGCGTCGCAGTGCGGCGCGAGACGATGCAGGTGCGTTCGGACGATTGCTCGTCACGAACCGGCTTTGCTGGGCGCTCTACCGTGTCATTCTGGGGTTTCCGCAACAGCGTCCTCCCCAGCATTGGCGGCGGGCTCATCTTCAAACCAATGCGCGCGGGCGGCCATGATGATCTCGTTGCCCTGCTCTTCGCTGAGGCCATAGTCGGCGAGTATGCCGCCCTTGTCCTCGGTGCGATTGGTCGGCTCACGACGGCGCGGTTCGACGCGCTTCTTCTGGATCAGCTCGTCGGTGGCGAGATCGGCAAGATCGTCGAGCGTGAGGATCTTGGCCTTGCCGAGCGTGACCAGCATCGCTTCGTTGAGATGCGGCAGTTCGGCCAGCGCATCCTCGACCCCGAGCGCACGGCGCTCCTCGCGGCTGACGCCCTCGCGACGCTCGAGCGCCTCGGCGGCGCGGCTCTGCAGCTCGCCGGCGATGTCGTCGTCGAGCCCTTCGATCGAGGCGATTTCGTCAATCTCGACATAGGCCACTTCCTCGAGACTGGTGAAGCCTTCGGCGACCAGCAACTGGGCAAGCGTCTCATCGACGTCGAGATCGGTCTGGAACAGTGACGAGCGCTCAACGAATTCCTTCTGGCGCTTCTCCGACGCGTCGGCCTCGGTCAGGATGTCGATCTGGCTCGACGTCAACTGGCTGGCGAGGCGGACGTTCTGGCCGCGACGGCCGATGGCGAGCGACAATTGGTCATCGGGGACGACGACTTCTATGCGGCTTTCCTCCTCGTCGATGACGACGCGGCTGACGGTGGCCGGCTGGAGCGCGTTGACGACGAACGTCGCGAGATCTTCCGACCACGGGATGATGTCGATCTTTTCGCCCTGCAGCTCCTGGACCACGGCCTGAACGCGGCTGCCCTTCATACCGACGCAGGCGCCGACCGGATCGATCGAGCTGTCGTGGCTGATGACGCCGATCTTGGCGCGCGAACCCGGGTCGCGGGCGGCGGCGCGGATTTCGATGATGCCGTCGTAAATCTCGGGCACTTCCTGCGCGAACAATTTCTTCATGAAATCGGGGTGGGCGCGCGACAGGAAGATTTGCGGCCCGCGCACTTCGCGGCGGACGGCGAAGATCAGGCTGCGGATGCGATCGCCGACGCGGACCATTTCGCGCGGAATCTGCTGGTCGCGGCGGATGACGCCCTCGGCGCGGCCGAGGTCGACGACGACATGGCCGAATTCGACCCGCTTGACGACGCCGGTGATGACCTCGTTGGCGCGATCCTTGAATTCTTCATACTGGCGCTCGCGCTCGGCATCGCGGACCTTCTGGAAGATGACCTGCTTGGCGGCCTGTGCGGCGATCCGGCCGAACTCGATCGGGGGCAGGGGATCGACGATGAAGTCGCCGACCGCGGCATCGGCCTGGAGCTTTTGCGCGCCCTTCAGATCGACCTGCTTGAAATAATCCTCGACCTCCTCGACCACCTCGACGACGCGCCACAAGCGCAGGTCGCCGGTTTCCTGGTCGAGCTTGGCCCGAATGTCGTTCTCGGCGCCGTAGCGGGCGCGGGCAGCGCGCTGGATGGCGTCTTCCATCGCTTCGATGACGATGCCCTTGTCGATCAGTTTCTCACGCGCGACCGCATCGGCGATGGCGAGCAATTCGGCCTTGTTGGCGGTCGGGCCGCCGACTGGGGCGGTGGTGGTGGCGTTGGTGGCCATGTCAGATCAACCTTCCGTCTGGATTGAATCGGCGCCCTCGGTGCTGAGCGGCGCGGTAGCGTTGATGAGCTTGTCGGTCAGCACGAGCTTGGCCGACTGGATATTGGCAAAGGCGACCTCGCGGCGGCCCTTGGTGGTGTCGATCGCGACCATGTCGCCATCGATCCCGATGATGTCGCCGGTGACCTGCTTGGCAGCATCGACCGGGGAGACGAACTTGACCCGCACTTCATGCCCGGCCCAGTCGGCATAATCGGCGAGGCGAGTCAGCGGGCGGTCGATCCCGGGCGAGGAGACTTCGAGGCGATAGGCGCCGTCGATCGGGTCGCGGCCGGCTTCCTCGAGCGGGTCGAAAATCTCCGACACCGCGCGCGACAAATCGGCGCAATCGTCGATCGACAATTGGCGGGTGTCGGGCCGCTCGGCCATGATCTGCAGCGTCGGGTCGCTCTTGCCGCCGATCATCGCCACGCGCACCAGGTCGAGTCCCAGCGCCTTGACGGCGGGCTCGATCAGTTCGGCGATGGCAACAATATCGGTCAACGCAGCTCCTGCAGATGCAAGGCTTCACGATGCCGGACCGACCCGGCCCGGCCCCAACGTCTTGACGATGTCGAGGAGAAGTGAGGGCGACATAGGCCGGTTGCGGGTGAGTCGCAAGCGGTGAGTGGTGGGGGTGGCGGCGGAGTTTGGTTTGGGTGCGCTGATGTCTGTTATGGGTGGAAAACAGACATAACCGAAATAGGTCCTGCTATGGTTTAACCGAGGCGCTGCCCGCCAGTCTACTCAGATGTCGCCCTTGGAGTTTTGCCATCGAGACCGGGTGCGCAACACGACTTTGGGGTTTATCAATTCTTAGGCAGAGCTTCGGCATAAGGAATGCGCTCGGCTGTTTCTATTGGGGAAGTGCTACATGCGTGGGGTTCACAAGCGGGGCACTTCGGTGCCGATCAAGATGGGACTGGTGGCTGTGTTTGCCGTGCTAAGCGCCTGCTCGTCTGCGTTCGGGCAGGACCACGTAACGTGGCGATGCGACGTTCCGAACGGGAGCTTTGTCCAAAACCCACAATCGATCTCGCCCACAAGCAACGCGCTAAGCGGCCAAATCCAATTCGATGACAGTCGATTTGGCGAGCAGTGGAATCCCACGGCACATGTCGCGTTCACCGATTCCAAGCTTCCAACCAATGGCGACTGCTTCTGCAACGGTATCCGTGCGTCAATCTATCCAAGCGAACCGGAAACGGTGAAATTCTTCATGATCTCTAACGGTCAGTCGGAAGGTATCGCGCAGGCACCGGTCGGAAAGCCGATCACGTTCAGGATGTCGATCGACAAGGGTGGCGTGCTGACAGTTGCGATCGGCAAGACCAATCCGGCGGTCAAGACGGCCCAGCTATTTCACGTCGAGCGGGACACAATGCAATTGTCCTGCTCGAGCGGAAATGTGAACTTTCTCAACGTGCAGGCGGAGTAGTTCGACGGGCAGCCACGCGAGCAAGTAAAGTCATTTGAAGCTGGCCCTCGGGCATACGTTTTCCCTGGAATCCCTGAAAACGAAAAGGCGGGGACCATCATTTGGCAGGATGAACATCTGATTGTTGTGGAACCGGTCACCCTAAGACTAAAACGTCCGAGATGGGTCGATTGCCGACTAGCCGCTAAACGACGTTCGAGGGTGGAAAGCGGACCTTTAGGAAGTTGGTCTTGCCGGCATTGCCTCAACCCGCGCCAGCATATCCTGCAATGCCCGACGTGCTTCAGGCGACTCCCAATCGGAAAATGGAAAGCTGACCAGTTGTTTCTTGATGTCATTCAAACGGGGGTCAGCTATTTTCATGCTCGTAAGGTTATCCATTTCGTCTTCGGCATCAGAAGCGCCTTCAAGGCTTTTCCGTAACACCACTGCCACGTCCGCTGGCGTGAGTGGCTCTTCAAAAAGTCGCGTGATCAGCACCCACGCCATAATGGGCACGCTGACGATAGCAATGGCGGGGAGCAAAACGAGCAATTTAGCCCCAGCCTTGGTTTCATCGAAGAGCTTCATGGGCAGCAACGTGCCAGTCTACATGGACGTCCGCAATGGGTCGAAAGCGGACGCTCCACAAAACAAATTTGACTCTCTGGGGCACCCTCACCCAACCCTCTCCCGAGGGGAGAGGGCTTAGCGGCCCAGCGCTCCATTTTCAGCGCGGATGCGGATCGTGAGCGCGGCGGCGTTGAGGGCGGTGAAGATCAGGGCGATCTGCCACAGGCCGAAGACCAACGGCAGCACCGCGAGTTCGGCGATGACGACGAGGTAATTGGGGTGGCTGACGAATTTATACGGGCCGCGCGCGACGAGTTGCTCGCCGGGGACGGTGATGATCCGCGTCGTCCAGCGGTTGCCGAGGCTGCGCAGGACCCACACCCGGGCGAGCTCGATCAGGCCGAACAAAGCGAGGAAGCCGAGGTTGATCGGGCGGCCGAGCGCGAACACCCACAATGACGCCAGCCAGGCGGCGTGCATCGCGACGATGAAAGGGTAGTGGCCCGGCGCGACTTCACGGCCGCCATTGGCAAGCAGGCGCGCGGTGTTGGCTCTGGCGACGGGCAATTCGATCAGGCGTTGGGCAGTGACGAAACCGAGGATCGCGATGTGCGGCCACAAGGGAGTCACGTTTCGAGCACCAGGCCGGCGCAGGTGAAGCCGGGGCCGAATGCGGTCATCATCGAGCGTGACGGAAGGCCGCGGGCGATCAGGCGTTCGAGCACGAACAACACCGTGGGCGCGCTCATATTGCCATAATCGCGAAGCACGCCGCGTTCGAGATCGAGCGTTCCGGGGGTAAGCTCGAGCGCGGTTTCGATCGCGTCGACCACTTTGGCGCCTCCCGGGTGGCAGCAGAAGCGGTCAATGTCGCCGCGGGTCAGGTCGAGATCGGCGAGGATCTTGTCGATCGCGGCGGCCAGCTCATTCTCGACGAATGGCGGGATGGCGCGGTCGAAGATCACTGCGAGCCCCGGATCCTCGACCCGCCAGCCCATGATGCCGAGTGTGTCGGGCCATAATTTCTCGCCCGCGCCGGTGATGTTGGCCAGTCCGGTGCCTTCGGTCGAAACCACCGCGGCGGCGGCGCCATCGCCGAACAAGGCGGTGGCGACGATCCCGGCGGGGTCGATGCTGTCGAGGCGGATCGAAATCGAGCAGGTCTCGACCGTGACGAACAGCCAGTTGCTGCCCGGACTTGCCGAGGCGAGCCGCGCGGCGGTGGCGAGGCCGGTCACGCCGCCAGCGCAGCCGAGCCCGAAGATCGGCACGCGCTGGATATCGTCGCGCATGCCGAGTTTCGGTGCGACGCGGGCGTCGATCGACGGGGTCGCGATACCGGTGGTCGAGACGAACACCACGCCGTCGATGTCGGCGAAGGTCAGCCCGGCGTCGGCCACCGCCTTGGTCGCGGTCTCGGTGAACAGCGCCTCGGTGGCCTCGACATAGAGTTCGGCGCGGTCTTGCCAGCCGCGCGGCGCCTGATACCATTCGATCGGCGCAACCATTGCCCGCTGATCGATGTTGGCATTGTCGAAGGTGCCTGCGAGGCGATCGAACAGCGCCGCGCGGTGGGTGAACACGGCGCGGGCGGCGGCTTTGGCAACTGGCTGGGCGATCCGGAACGGCGGCACCGCCGTGGCGATCGAAAGGAGTTTGGCGATTGGCAAAAAGTTTTATCCTGAGACTAAGTAACTCGCTGCATCGTCTGACTCGCCCGATTTGGCAAGTCAGCGTGCTGCTGCTTGGTGCGACATCGGCCTGCGGGCAGGCAGCGACCAAGCCAGTAGTAACGTCGGCGCGCCCGTTTGTGGTGCAAGAGATCGCAACTTTCTCGTCCCCATGGGCGATGGCGTTCCTGACGGGCAGCGGGCGGCCGTTGCTCGACGCGGCATTGCTGACCGAGCGCGGCGGCAAATTGTGGCTGGTCGATACGCGCAGTGGGTCGAAGACCGCGGTCGCGGGCGTGCCCGCGGTCAAGGCTGCGGGGCAGGGCGGGCTCGGCGATGTCGCGGTTCATCCCGACTTCGTGGTCAATCGCCGGGTGTATCTGAGCTTTGTCGAGGCGGGGCCGGACGGGACCAGCGGCGCGGCGCTTGGCTATGGAACGCTCGACCTCGCCGACCCTGCGCATCCGGCATTGACGGGGTTCAAGATTATCTGGCGGCAGTCGCCCAAGATCGATGGCAACGGCCATTTCAGCCATCGCATCGCGTTCGGGCCCGATGGCTTGCTCTACCTCACGTCGGGCGAGCGGCAGCAGTTCACCCCGGCGCAAGACATGAACGGCAACCTTGGCAAGGTGCTTCGGCTGACGGACGAGGGCGCGCCGGCGCCGGGCAATCCGTGGGCCTCGCGCGGCGGGATTGCGGCGACATTCTGGAGCATCGGGCACCGCAACCTGCTCGGCATCGCGTTCGCGCCTGACGGACGATTGTGGGAAAGCGAAATGGGGCCAAAGGGCGGCGACGAGATCAACCTGATCGTGGCGGGCAAGAATTACGGTTGGCCGAGCGCATCGAACGGCAGCAATTACGACGGCAGCGACATTCCCGATCACCGCGCGGGCGATGGGTTTGAACCGCCTAAAGTGTGGTGGAACCCGTCAATCTCCCCCGCCGGGCTGATGATCTACAGCGGTGACAAATTCCCGCGCTGGGAGGGCGATGCGCTGGTTCCGGCATTGTCGGGAAAAGCGTTGATCCGGGTCGATATCGACGGCGACAAGGCGGCCAAGGCCGAGCAATGGGACATGGGGGCACGCATCCGCGCGGTCGATCAGGGGCCCGACGGATCGGTGTTCGTGCTCGAGGATGAGGGCAGGCTGCTAAGGCTTGATCCGGCCAAATGATCTAGCAGCGCCGATAGCGGAACTGGTGGGGCAAGCGGCCTTCGCGGCGGGCCTTGGCGGCATAGCGGGTCTCGATCCAGCCACCGGAATAAGTCAGCCAGTCGTCCGGGCCATCGACCAGCCAGTCGAACTGGTGGCGGTGGCGCTGCATCACCATCAACGCATGGGTGAGATAGACCGGATGGTCGGTCGCCATGCGGAATTCGCCGCCAGGCCTCAGCTTGGCCGCGATCAGGTCGAGCGGGCCGTCGTTCATCATCCGGCGCTTGGCGTGGCGGTTCTTGGGCCAGGGGTCGGGGTGAAGGAGATAGACGAAGGCGAGGCTGGAGTCGGGAATTCGGCGCAGGACATCGAGCGCATCGCCGGTCCACAAGCGGACGTTGCCTAGATGGCCGTCGCGGATGTGCGTAAGCGCGGTGGCAACGCCGTTGAGGAATGGCTCGCAGCCGATGAAGCCATGATTGGGGAGTAAATCGGCGCGGTAGGCAAGATGCTCGCCCGAGCCGAAACCAATCTCGAGGTGAAGCGGGCGCGAATCGCCGAACAAAGTGGCGGCGGTGATTTCGCCCTCGGCCGGGACCGCGAGTTGCGGCAGCAGGGTGTCCATCAGCGCGGCCTGCTCGACGCGCAACCGGTGCCCGGTCGAGCGGCCGTAGAGGCGGTTGATGGTGGTCGGGTCGCCGGTCATGCCACGCGCCGCCTAATCTGTGATCCGTCGGGCGGCAACGCGCAAGCGGGAAAATTATGGCTCCGCTGGAAAGATTGGCGCTGAGGGAGGGCAAGCTGACGACCATTCGCGATCTGGCTTAGCGCCAACCGATATCGCGCATGAAAAAACGGCCCCGCCGAAGCGGAGCCGTTTTTTTTAACTGTGTTGCGCCAGTCAGGCCGCGGCGAGTGCTTGCGCGCGACGACGACGACGAAGCGAGATACCGATGCCAGCAAAGCCGATCAGCATCATGCCCCAGGTCGCCGGTTCCGGCACCGCGCCGGTTTGCGAGATTGCGCCGGCATTGCCGGTGTTGCCGTTGGCGTTGACCAGGTCCGACGCGAAATAGACCGAATTGCCACCGAACGCGGTCGAACGAAGCGATGCGAGCGTTAGCGCATTGGTCGAGCCGACCGTGAAGCTGAGCGTCCCGCTGTACCCACCGCCCCAGCCGTTCGAGCACGCCGTAGTGCAATCGATACCAGTGTAGAAATCGGCGAATGGCGGCGTGGCGACATTAGTTCCAGCAGTCAGGTTGAACGCCGCGAAGCCAGTCGTCAGCCCGGTGATGGTGACCGCGGGATCGCCAATGATGCTGAACTCGAACGCATTGTGGTTGGCGTTGCCATCATGGATTCGATAGGCCGGAAGCAGGGTCTGGGTGATGGTCAACGTCCCCCCGACGTTCTCCGTCACCGTCACGGTGCCGAACGGACCGGTGCCAAGGCCCGAAGTGGGATCGGTAACCGACAACGTAAACGTCTGCGTCGCGGCCAAGGCCGGCTGGCTGGCGAGCATCAAGCCCGCAACCCCCAACGCGATTGATTTCCATCCCATCGTCGAACTCCCCCGAACAAAAAGCTGCGACGAACACTCGCCATCGCCTGCGTTATTTCTTTCAATTAAACGATTTCTTAACGAAGTCGAGTCCCGTCGGACATGGTTAACGCGCTATTTGTCTCATTTTGAGATTCAAGCCTCGGTCAGCGCCGCCTTCAAATCGTCGACCAGGTCGGTCTTCTCCCATGGGAAGAAATCGCCCTCGGGCTTGCGGCCGAAGTGGCCGTAGGCGGCGGTCGGGGCGTAGATCGGCTTGTTGAGCGCGAGGTGGGTGCGGATGCCGCGCGGGGTCAGCTTGCCGAGCTTGGTGATCGAGTGGATCGCATGTTCGAGTGCATCATCGGCGACGGTGCCGGTGCGGTGGGTGTCGACATAGAGCGACAGCGGCTCCGACACGCCGATCGCGTAGGCCAGCTGGATCGTGCAGCGCGTGGCATATCCCGCGGCGACGATATTCTTGGCGAGGTAGCGCGCCATGTAGGCGGCCGAGCGGTCGACCTTGGTCGGATCCTTGCCGCTGAACGCGCCGCCGCCGTGCGGGGCAGCGCCGCCGTAAGTGTCGACGATGATCTTGCGCCCAGTCAGCCCAGCGTCGCCGTCGGGGCCGCCAATCTCGAAACTTCCGGTCGGGTTGATGTGATAGACGGTCTCGTCGCTGAGCAATTCGGCGGGGAGGATGTCGGCGACGACCTGCTTCACGTAAGCGTGGAGTTCGGCTTCCTGGCCGCCCTGGTCATAGCCTTTGGCGTGCTGGGTCGAGACGACGATCGCGGTCGCGGCGACTGGCTTGCTCTCTTGATAGCGCAGTGTGACCTGGCTCTTGGTGTCGGGCTCGAGGAACGGCGCCGCGCCCGAATGGCGGTCGGCGGCCATGCGCTCGAGGATCTTGTGGCTGTAGTAAAGCGTGGCGGGGAGGTAATCGGGGGTCTCGTCGGTGGCGTAACCGAACATGATCCCCTGGTCGCCCGCGCCTTCATCCTTGTTGCCCGAGGCATCGACGCCCTGCGCGATGTGCGCGGACTGGCCGTGGAGATTATTCTCGAACCGGAAGCTCTGCCAATGGAAGCCGTCCTGCTCGTAACCGATCTTCTTGACCGTGGCGCGGACCGTGGCTTCGACTTCCTCGGGGATGCCGGGCGCCCATTGCCCGTCCTCGTAAATTCCCTTGCCGCGGATTTCGCCGGCGAGGACCACCAACTGGGTGGTGCACAAAGTCTCGCAGGCGATGCGCGCCTCGGAATCCTTCGACAGGAACAGGTCGACGATCGCGTCGCTGATCTGGTCGGCGACCTTGTCCGGATGACCTTCGGAAACCGATTCGGAGGTGAAGAGATAGGAGCTGCGCATGAGCGGCCAATGTCCTTTGGAGATATAAGGAAAGCTTTATATGATGCGCTTTAGCGGCGGCTCCGGCGCAGTGCAATCGCCGCGAACAGCAGGCCGAGCGCGAGGAACAGCGGGATCGAATTGCCGTAACGCGCGAACGGGCTTGGCGCGGCGGCGGGGCGCGGCAGGTCGGCCCAGATGATCCCGGCGCGGTGCCACGGGAGCGATTCGATGATCTGGCCGCGCGCATCGACCAGCGCGCTGATCCCGGTTGGGGTGGAGCGGACGACGGGGATACCCTCCTCGGCGGCGCGCAGGCGGGCCTGGGCGAGGTGCTGCGGCGGGCCCCAGCGGCCGAACCACGCGTCGTTCGACGGATTGAACAGGAAGTCGGGGCGGTTGGCGCGATCGACCACATGGCCCGAGAAAATGATCTCGTAGCAAAGCTGGAACCCCGCCTTGCCCCAGCCGTTAGGCAGCGCAAGCGTCGATGGGCCCGCGCCCGCGTCAAAATCCCCAACCCCGGGCGCCAGCCGCGACAGGCCGATCGCCGAGAGGATCGGGCGCATCGGGAGATATTCGCCGTACGGGACGAGGTGCGCCTTGTCATAGCGGCCGATGAACCGCCCGCCGGGGCCGAGCACGAACACGCTGTTGGCGACGCTGTCGGGGATGCGGCCATCCTTCGATCGAAGCGCGATCCCGCCGGTGAGCAGCAAGTCTCGGTCGGTGACGGCGGCGGTGGTTTGCGCTCGCTCCCGACCGATGTAGGGGCCGGCGCCGGGGCGGGTGTCGGACAAGGGCTCGGTCACCGCGGCTTCGGGCCAGAAGATCAGTTCCTGGCGATGGTCGCGCGGGCGGGTGAGGGCGTTGAGCTTGGCGCTGGCAGCGTCGGCGAACCCGGGACTCCATTTGACGTCTTGCCCGATGTTGGGCTGGACGATGCGGATCGGGCGCGGGGTGCCTTTGGGCTGGAGCGTGGCGGCGGGAACCAGCATGAAGGCGAGCACTGCGGCGGCGACCAGCGTGGCGGGCTTGAACGCGCGACGCCAGGCCAGCCAAAACGCGCCGCCGACAAGCACGACCAATGCGCCTAGGCCATAGGTGCCGATGTAGCGGCTGGCGTTTAACAACGGCGTGTCGGCCAGGGTCACGCCGACCGGGTTCCACGCAAAGCCGGTGAACATCGTCGCGCGGAGCCATTCGTTGACGATCCACGCGCCGGCCAGGGCGATAACCAGGACTGCGGGGCGATCCTTGCCGACGCGCCAGGCGAGGCCGGTGGCGAGCATCGGGTAAACGGCGAGGTAGAGCGACAGCGCGACCACGGCGATCCAGCCGAGCCACGCGGGCATCGCCGCCTGGAAAGTGAAAGCGGTAGCGATCCAATTGAGACCGAGGCAGAACTGGCCGACCCCGAACCACCAGCCTAGCCCGATCGCGCGGCGTTGGGTGGGCGCGCGGGCGAGCAACTCGAACAGTCCGGCGAAGGCGAGCGGCATCAGCGGCCAGAAACCGACCGGCTGGAACGCGAATGCAGAAATTACGCCCAGGACGAGGGCGATGAGCAATTGCATCAGCGCTCGCTAGCGACTGGCGACCTGTTGGGGAAGCGTGCCCGCGCTGACCCGCCACACCTTGCCACCGACATCGTCCGCGACCAGCAGACTGCCGTCCGTGCCGATCTGCACCCCGACCGGACGGCCGTAAGCGGTATCGCCGACGCGGAAGCCGGTCAGGATCGGGACCGGCTTGGCACCGCTCGGCTTGGCTCCGGCAAAGGGGACGAAGACGACCTGATAGCCGCTGGCGGGCTTGCGGTTCCACGACCCATGCTCGCCGACGAACGCGCCAGTGGCGAAGCCCGCACCGAGCTTTTGCCCGCTCGAGAAAGTCAGGCCAAGCGCGGCGACGTGCGGCCCGAGCGCGAAATCGGGGGCGATCGCCTTGGCGACCATCGCCGGATTGGCGGGTGGGCGGGTGTCGACATGCTGACCGTAATAACTGAACGGCCAGCCGTAGAACGCGCCTTTCTGGACCGAGGTGATGTAATCGGGGACGAGGTCATTGCCGAGTTCATCGCGCTCGTTGGCGACGACCCACAGCCCGCCGTTCCACGGATTGAACGCGATCCCGACCGGGTTGCGAAGTCCGCTCGCGAAGATCGCATAACGGCCGCTCTTGGGGTCGATTTGCCACACCGCGGCGCGGCCCTTTTCCATCTCGAGCCCATTCTCGCCGGCATTACTGTTTGATCCGACGCCGACATAAAGGAACCGGCCGTCGGGCGAGGCGACGAGCGACTTGGTCCAGTGGTGGTTATACCCCGACGGCAGCGGGGTCACGAGCCGCGGCTTGGCGGTAATCACGGTCTGGCCGGGGGTGAAGGGGAAGGCGACCAGGCCATTGGCATTGGCAACGAACAATTCATTGCCGATCACCGCCATGCCGAATGGCGAATAGAGGTCATGGTCGATCAGCACGGTTTTGGTTTCGGCCACGCCATCCCCATTGGCATCGCGCAGGAGTACGATCTTGTTCGCACTCATCTTCGCGCCCGAGCCGGCCTTTTTCATTAGCAGTTTCTGGATATTGCCCTTGATCATGCCGCCGGTCTTGTCGGTACCGGGACTTTGACTCTCGGCCGCAAGAACGTCGCCGTTCGGCAGGACGTAGAGCCAGCGCGGGTGATCCAGGTCGCCGGCGAACTGGTTGACCGACATGCCCGCCGCGGCGACTGGCATCTTGCCCGCCGGCCAGCCCTCGGCCTTGGCGACGTTGACCGTCGGAATGAACGATGATTGCGGCGCGCCAAGTTGCGGGTTGGCGCCCTGCGTTACCGAAACATCTTGCGTCGAGGTCGATCCGCAGGCGGCGAGCAATCCGGCGAATGCTAGAGGAGTAAGAAGCGAGCGCATGATGATCTCCCGACGAATGGTTGCTACTTGCAACGGATCAGTCGCCAGAAGGATGCGTCTCCGGAGCGTGAAGCCGAACGCGGATGATCCGGCGGCTGTCCGAATCGAGCGCTTCGAGCCGCCAGCCGCTGGGATGCTGGACGCATTCGCCCTGCGCCGGGATATGCCCCGCGAGCAGGAAGACGAGCCCGCCGAGCGTGTCGACCTCGTCATCGGGCGAGGCGAGGCGCGGATCGACCGTCCTGGCGAGCTCGTCGAGTTCGATCCGGGCGTCGGCTTCCCACACGCCATCCTCGAGCATCATCAGGCTGCTGGTCTCTTCCTCGTCATGCTCATCCTCGATCTCGCCGACGATTTCCTCGACCACATCCTCGATCGTCACCAGCCCTTCGGTGCCGCCGAATTCGTCGACGATGATCGCCAGGTGCATCCGTTCGGACCGCATTCGCGCGAGCAATTCGAGCACGCCCATCGATTCGGGGACGAACAACGGCGTGCGGAGCAGCGCCGGGATCGAACGATCGACGCTCGGGTCGCGCGCCGCGACGAATACGTCCTTGATATGGATCATCCCGACCACATGATCGAGCGAATTGGCGTACACTGGCAAGCGGCTGTGCCCGGCTTCGGCGAAGGCGGCGGCGAGGTCGTCGAAGCTGATCGTGTCGGGGATTGCAATCATGTCGCCGCGCGTCACGGCAACTTCGCCCGCGGTGCGATCGCCGAAGTGGAGCAGGTTGCGCAGCATCTGCCGCTCGTGGGGTGACAGGTCGCCGCTAATCGGACGCTCGCCCTCGGCATCATCGATCGCTTCTTCGATCTGGTCGCGCAACGTGGTCTCGCCATCGTCGCCGAAGATGAGCGCGCGCATGCCGCGCCATAGTCGCGAGCTGCCTTCGTCTGGTCCGGTCGCCATCAGCCGAGCGCCTCGATGGCGTAGGGGTTGGCGATGCCGAGCCGGGCGAGGGCGCGGATTTCGCGCGCTTCCATATCCGCCGCCTGACCATCATCGGCATGGTCGTAGCCGAGCAGGTGGAGCGTACCGTGGACCATCAGGTGGGCGGCGTGACGTTCGATCGGGACTGCTTTCGCAGCCGCCTCACGCCCGCACACGCCATGCGCCAGGATGATGTCGCCGAGCATCAGTTCGGGGCCGTCGGCGGTGGCAGCGGAAAGCTCTGCGCCCTCGGCCATCGGGAAGGACAGGACATTGGTCGGTTTGTCCTTGCCGCGCCACTGGGCGTTGAGTAGGCGGACTTCCTCGTCGCTCGCCAGCCGAAGCGAAATCTCGACATTGCGCGGCCCCTCGGCGAGCTGGGGGAAGGCGCTTTCGGCGATTGCGGCAACGGCGGCGGAACGAGCAAGCTCGTCCCACCTGGTGTTACTGTCCCACTCCGGATCGGCGTCGAGGATGATGTCGAGGTTCACGCATCCGGCCCTTCATAGGCTTCGACAATTCGCCCGACGAGCGGATGACGGACGACGTCCTTTGACGTAAAGCGGATCATCGACAGCTTAGGGATGCCCTCGAGCTTGTCGACCGCGTCGTTGAGCCCCGACTCCTGCCCACGCGGCAGATCGGTCTGGTTGGGATCTCCGCAAATCACCATCCGGCTGCGCATGCCGAAGCGGGTAAGGAACATCTTCATCTGCATCGGGGTGGTGTTCTGCGCCTCGTCGAGGATCACGAACGCGTCGGAAAGCGTGCGGCCGCGCATGAAGGCGATCGGCGCGATCTCGATCTCGCCCGACGCGATTCGCCGCTCGACCTGCTCGGTCGGGAGCATGTCGTACAGCGCATCGTAGAGCGGGCGGAGATAGGGATCGACCTTCTCCTTCATGTCGCCGGGAAGAAAGCCCAATCTCTCGCCCGCCTCGACCGCCGGACGCGACAGGATCAGCCGGTCGACCTGGCCCGAGATGAGCATTGCCACCGCCTGCGCGACCGCCAGGTAGGTCTTGCCGGTGCCTGCTGGCCCGAGCGCGAAGATCATGTCGTCGCGGCCCAGCGCTTCCATATATTTGGTCTGGACGGTGGAGCGCGGAACGATGGTCTTCTTGCGCGTGCGGATCATGATCGATTCGGGCCGGGCCACGTCGGCGGAGATGATTCCGTCGAGCGCCGGTTGGTTGGCCATGCCGATCACCGCCTCGACTGCGGCACCGTCGACGTCCTGCCCCTGATCGAGCCGGTTGTAGAGGCCGACCAGCACATCGCGGGCGCGCGCCGCGCTGTCGGGCTCGCCCTCGATCATCACGCGGTTGCCGCGCGCATTGATGTGCACCCCGAGCCGGTCCTCGATCATCACCAGATGCCGATCGTAATCGCCGAACAACGGCCCGAGCAGATATGGCTGGTCGAAATCAAGTTCGAGCCGCGCGCGGCCTTCGACGAGGTGATCGGTGAGCGCGGGAGGAAGGGGGAGACGCTTGCCCATTAGGCGGCGACCTCCGCGCTACGAAGGACACCGCCGAGGCTGTTGGGGAGCGCGTGGGTGACGGTGACGTCGACCATGTCGCCGATCGCGGCGTCGGTGGTGACGAAGATCGATTGCAGCCACGGCGACTTGCCGATCATCTGCCCGGGCAGGCGGCCCTTGCGGTCGACCAGGATACTCGTGTCTTTCCCGATCGTTGCGCGATTGAAGGCGAGGCTGTGCTCGGCGAGGCGGGCCTGGAGCCGCTGCAATCTGTCGTCCATCACCTGAGGGTCAACCGCTCCTTCCATCGTCGCCGCCGGAGTGCCCGGACGAGCGCTATATTTGAAACTATAGGCCGAAGCGTAACCGACCGCATCGACGATTGCGAGAGTGTCGGTGAAATCTTCTTCGCTCTCTCCGGGGAAGCCGACGATGAAGTCGCCCGAGATAGCGATATCGGGCCGTGCGGCGCGGACTTGGTCAATCGTGCGGAGGTACGAATCGACATCGTGGCTGCGGTTCATCGCCTTCAGGATGCGGTTGCTGCCCGACTGCACCGGCAGGTGGAGGTAGGGCATCAATTGCTCGATTTCGCCATGCGCGGCGATCAGCTCGGGGGTCATGTCGGCGGGGTGGCTGGTGGTGTAGCGGATGCGTTCCAGTCCATCGATCTTGGCGATGGCGCGGATGAGTTTGTCGAGCCCACCGGCCCAAGCATTGACGTTCTGGCCGAGCAAGGTGATTTCGCGCGCGCCACCGTCGACCAAGGTTTCGGCCTCGGTCAGGATGTCAGCGAACGGCCGGCTGATCTCCACCCCGCGGGTGTAGGGAACGACGCAATAGGTGCAGAATTTATCGCACCCTTCCTGCACCGTCAGGAAGGCGCTCGGCCCGGTCCGGCGGCGCGCGGGGAGCGCGTCGAATTTGGAGATGGCGGGCATGTCGGTATCGACCGGGCGCTCGCCGCGCGCCGCCGCCGCGACCAACTCGGGCAGGCGATGATAGGCTTGCGGGCCGACAACCAGGTCGATCATTTTCGATCGGCGCTGGGCTTCGGACCCTTCCGCCTGCGCGACGCATCCGGCGAGCGCGATCATCGGCCGGCTGCCGTCCTCGCGCTTCAGCCGTCCGACATCGGAATAAGCCCGGTCGGCGGCTTTCTCGCGGATGTGGCAGGTATTGAGCACGACCAAATCGGCGTCATCGCCATCGGGCGCCGCGATCATCCCCTCGGCGATGAGCAACTCACCCATCCGCTCGCCGTCATAGACGTTCATCTGGCAGCCGAAGCTCTTGACGCGGAAGGTCGCTGGAAGGTCGCTCATCGGCCGCGCCTATAGTGCGGTCGACGGCATCGCGGAAGTGAGCGCGGCGCCGATCGCCGCCTGGGCGTCGCGCGCCATCGCCTTGCGGTCTTCGCCGACGGGAAGTTCGTCGAGCAGGCGGACAGTCACTTGCAAGGTGCCGCGGCGGCCGAGCAATCGAAGTGCATTGTCGACGCCACTCTCGCCGCTGTGCCAGGCGATTCCCGGGCCGCTCGCGCCATAGTCGATCGCGATCGGGCGAACCGCTGTTCCCGGTGCGGCGGGCGCGACCGCGGCAAGCAGGGTTGGGCGGAACGGCAGCATGGTGCGACCGTCACCGGTAGTTCCTTCGGGAAATATTGTCAGCGGCATGTCGCGCTCGATCCCCTCGGCGATCCGGCGCACCTGGCCATGCGCGTCGCTGCGATCGGCGCGCTCGACGTAGAGCGTGTGATTCTGGTTGGCGAGCCAGCCGACCAAAGGCGCGGAGGCGATGTCGGCTTTCGACACGAAAGCGGTTCCGGTGGCTCCGCCAAGAATCAATATGTCGAGCCAGCTCAAATGATTGGCGATGGCCAACGTGGGCGGGGTCAGCGGCGCGCCCTCGACGGTCGCTCGAACGCCGATGATCCGCGCTGCCGCGGCGAGGAACCGCGGCGGCCACGGGGACCGTCGCCCGCCGATCTTGGCGATCAGGTGCGGTGGCACCATCAACAGCAACAGCCCCAGCAGTCCGCCGAGCCTCAGCGCGGCGCGCCACCGCGAAGATGATCGATCAGCGGCCGCGATCGCGAGCGACGCCATAAAGCTCCATTCGGTGGTCGACCAGGCGGAAGCCGAGCCGGTCGGCGATCCGGCGCTGCAATTCCTCGAGTTCCTCGTCGACGAATTCGATGACCTTGCCGGTCTCGACGTCGATCAGATGATCGTGATGCGATTCGGACGCCGCTTCGTAGCGTGATCGGCCGTCGCCAAATTCGTGCCGCTCGAGAATGCCCGCCTCCTCGAACAGGCGGACGGTGCGATAGACCGTCGCGATCGAGATATTGGGATCGATCGCCGCGGCGCGCGTGTGGAGCGTCTCGACATCGGGATGATCCTCGCTGTCGCCGAGCACGCGCGCGATGGTCTTGCGCTGTTCGGTGATGCGCAGGCCCTTGTCGGCGCAAAGCTGTTCGATATCGATCGTTCGTTGCATCAGCCAAGAGTAGGCAGTCGCGGGCACAAAGAAAAGGGGAGCCAGCGTTCGGCACGCTGGCTCCCCAAACTATTTTCAAAGCCTATTTGGCTTTGACGGCCTTGGTTGTCTTGCGACGCTTGGTGCCGAGGCCGATCGCCTTGGCCAAGGTACGGCGCTGTTCGGCGTAGTTTGGAGCGACCATCGGATAATCGGAATTGAGGCCCCACTTCTGGCGATACTGGTCGGGGGTCATTTGATAATGGGTCATCAAGTGCCGCTTGAGCATCTTGAGCCGCTTCCCGTCCTCCAGGCAGACGATGTAGTCGGGCTTGATCGACGAACGGATCGGCACCTTGGGCTCAAGCTTGACTTCGGGTGCGCTCCGCCCGGACAGGCCGGTCAACGCGCCATGGACGTTGTTGATCAGGTTCGGCAGGTCGTTGACTGCAACGCTATTGTTGCTGACGTGGGCGGCGACGATGTCGGCCGTTAGCGTGAGCAAAGTATCATAATCTTGTTCTTCGGCCATTCTTCGATTTCCCCGAGCTGGATTTCTACGCGAACGCGCGCCGCACCGTGCGGCAGACTTGGCCCTGTTAGTCCCGCGCTAGTGGACGCGCAATGATGAGTTGCAAAGGCGAATGAATTCAACTCAATCTGCGCACAGTGACATGGTAATAGCGTCGAACACACTGCCATCGGACCCGCGATAATAGTTGGCCCGGCGTCCGGCGGGGGCAAATCCATAAGCCTGGTACATTGCCGTCGCGGGGTTGCCGTCGCGGACTTCGAGGTGGAGATGGCTGGCGCCGAGCGCCCGACTGGTGGCAATGAACTGGTCGAGCAATCGGCTGCCGATGCCGCACCTTTGGGCGCTGAAATGGACCGCGAGCAGCAATAGTTCGGATTCATCGGCAACCGTGCGCTGAAGCGAGAATCCGCGAATCGTGCCCTGTTCATCGCTTGCGATCGCCAGTGCCACCCCCGATAGCGGCAGGATCCCCGCGCATTGCGACCGCGACCAGCCTTCGCCGAAGCCCGGGTCGAAAGCGTGGGTCATGACCTCCATCACGCCCTCGAGATCATCCGATTTGCCGCTACATATACGCACCGGAATGTGTCGCTGCGAGGCGCTGCTCATGCGGCTGCGGCCGGGATGGCGTCGGGCGGGCGGGCGTAGATCGGGCTCGGCGCGAGGGTCCGAAGCGCGAGCGGGAGGATGAGGGCGTTGGCGGCCGAGGGAAGCAAGTCGATCGCTTCGCCAAATCCCCGCGCTGCAACGAGCGCGCTCGCGCCGTTCCCGACGACGAGCGGCGCATCATAAATCGCGGCGGCAATTTCAGGTCGCAAATTGGTGATCTCGCCGACCAGTTCGAACCCCGGGAGCCGATATTGCGCGACGAAAATCTCGCCATGCCCACCGTTCACCGCCACCGCGACCGGGCCATCGCCCGGTGCACCGGCGGCCAGCAAGGCCAGCGAATCCATCCCATGGATCGGAATGTCCCACCCGACCGCCATGCCGTGCGCGCAGGCGGTGGCGATGCGCAGGCCGGTGAAACTTCCCGGCCCAACCCCGACGAGGATGCTCGCGGGGACGTGGCCGTCGAGCAAGTCGGTGATCAGCGGGGCAAGGCGCTCGGCATGGCCGCGATCGATAATTTCATCGGCGCGGGCGAACAGGCTGCCGTCGGCCGCGAACAAAGCGGCGGTGCAGGCCGATGTCGAGGTGTCGAAAGCGAGGATCAAATTGGGGCGCTCCGCTCAACTAATCCGCGCAAATTGGCCACAAGCGTGGGCAACGAGCAAGCGAAACCTAATCGGAATTAAACCGCTTCGACGCTTTCGACCTCGGGGACATAATGCTTGATCAGCGTTTCGATGCCGCGCTTGAGCGTCACCGCGGAGGACGGACAGCCGGCGCAAGCGCCTTGCATGACGAGGAACAATTTGCCCTCGCGATAGCCGCGATAGACGATGTCGCCGCCATCATTGGCGACTGCCGGGCGGACCCGGGTTTCGAGCAAATCCTTGATCTGGTCGATGATGTCGGCGTCGGCGGGATCGTCGATATGGTCGAACCCGTCGTTGGGCGCGACCTCGATCCCCGCCGCGCTGCCCTGGCGGAACAGCGGCGCGTCGAGCGTGAAATGATCGAGCAACAGGGTGAGGACGTCGGCCTCGAGGCTTGGCCAGTCGGCGCCGGGCGCGGCCGAGACCGAGATGAAGTCGCGACCGAAATAGACCCCGTCGGTATTACCGATGGCGAACAACGCCTCGGCGAGCGGCGATGCCTCAGCGGCCTGCGCATTGGGAAAATCGCGCCCGCCGGTGTCCATCACCGTGCGGCCGGGCAGGAATTTGCGGGTCGCCGGGTTGGGCGTCGGTTCGATTTCAATCAGCATGAGGGGGATGTGGGCTGTATCGGGTGCCGGATCAAGCCCGAGTGCTCCTACGAAGGCAGGAGCGGTGGCCGCACTGGACGCAACGCTCCGGCTTGCGCCGGAGCACGACTTCATTCAGCCACCCAACTATCGTCGATCATCTTGATCAAGGCCGAGAAATCCTTCCCCGCGCCGCCGCGGTCGACGAAGCGTTGGTACAATTCCTCCGCCTCGCCGCCCATCGGGGTGTAAGCGCCGGCTTCCTTCGCGGCTGCCATCGCCAGCTTGAGATCCTTGAGCATCAGCGCGGCGGCGAACCCGCCGTCGTAATTGCGGTCGGCGGGGGTTTCGGGGCCAACTCCGGGAACCGGGCAGTAACTCGTCATCGACCAGCTCTGGCCCGACGCCTTCGATGAAATGTCGTAAAAGGTCTGTGCGTCGAGCCCGAGCTTCTCGGCCAGCACGAACGCCTCGCAGGTCGCGGCCATGGTCGCGCCGAGCAGCATGTTGTTGCAGATCTTCGCCGCCTGGCCCGAGCCTGCGCCCCCCGCGTGGATCACCGCCTTGCCCATGGTGTCGAGCAGCACCTTGGCGCGCGCGAAGCCGTCGTCCGACCCGCCGACCATGAACGTCAGCGTGCCGCCATCCGCAGCAGCGATCCCGCCCGACACCGGCGCATCGACCATCACATAGCCCGCCGCCGCGGCCTCGGCCTCGACCGATTTGGCGGTGGCGACGTCGATCGTCGAGCAATCGATCAGCAATGCGCTGGTCGGCGCCTTGCCAAGGATGGAGTCGCGATAGACCGAGGCGACATGCTTGCCGGCCGGAAGCATGGTGACGACAACATCGGCCCCGGCAACCGCTTCCTCGGCGCTGGTCGCAATCAAACAACCATTGCCCCTGGCCCGCTCCAGCGCGGGCGCGGCAAGGTCAAACGCAACCACCTCCGCGCCCTTCGCTGCCAGATTAGCAGCCATCCCGCCGCCCATGTTGCCAAGCCCGATGAATGCTACGCGTGCCATGTACCTACTCCCTTGTGCTCCTGCGAAGGCAGGAGCGTTGGCCAAGGCTCCTGCCTTCGCAGGAGCGCGGCGACCCTATTTCCCCGTCCAGTTGCCCGACCGTTTTTCAACAAACGCCGCCATGCCTTCCTTTTGATCTTCCGTTCCGAACAGCCCGTGGAACAACCGCCGCTCGAAATTGATGCCCTGCGCCAGACCCAGTTCGAACGCGGCGTTGACCATTTCCTTGGTCGCGATCGCGGCGAGGGGGGCCATGCCGGCGATAGCGGTCGCGGTCTTCATCGCCTCGTCGAGCAAATCGCCGGCGGGCACGACCTTCGCCACCAGCCCGCTGCGCTCGGCTTCGTCGGCACCCATCATCCGGCCGGTGAGGCACATTTCCATCGCCTTGGCCTTGCCGACCGCGAGCGTCAGTCGCTGCGATCCGCCCATGCCGGGGGTCACGCCGAGCTTGATCTCGGGCTGGCCGAACTTGGCGCTGTCGGCGGCGATGATGAAATCCGCCATCATCGCCACTTCGCACCCGCCGCCGAGCGCGAATCCGGCGACCGCCGCGATCCACGGCTTGCGGGTCGCGGTGACACGCTCCCACGCGGCGAAGAAGTTGCTGCCGTACATGTCGGCGAAGCCCTGGCTTTGCATTTCCTTAATGTCCGCGCCAGCCGCGAAGGCTTTCTCGGATCCGGTGAGGACCAGGCAATGCTGGCTGTCGTCGGCGTCATAAGCGGCGAAGGCGGCGATCAATTCCTGGAGCACCATCGAGTTCAAGGCGTTGAGCGCCTGCGGGCGGTTGAGCGTGACGAGCGTCACCGCGCCGCGCTGCTCCGTCAGGATGGTTTCGTAGGTCATGGCAAAGCTCCTAGAAATCGAACGGGCGCCACTGCTCTTCGATCGGCAGCGGCTCGAAAAAGGCGTCGACATCGCGGTCGCCGATCGCCTGCGGATTGGTCGGCCGCCAATTGGGCTTATTGTCCTTGTCGATCAGCAGCGCGCGCACGCCTTCGCGAAAATCAGGGTGGTGGATCAGCCGCACCATGATGCCATATTCCATCCGCATCTCGTCGACGAAGTGAAGCTGGTAGGGGCTTTCAAGGAGCAGTTTGAGGCTCACCTTGCACGCCATCGGCGATTTGGCGCGGATCGTGACGGCTTCCTTCGCCGCCCATTCGTCGCCCTCCGCTGCCCCCGCATCGAGCGCGTCGATGATATCCTCGAGCCGGTCGGAGGCGAAGTATCGGTCGATCTTGGCGAGATTGCCCGCGATCCGCGCGGTCGGCACCTCCTCCTCGGACAATTCGTCGAGGATCGCCTGGACGCGGAACGGCTGGGCCATGATCCGCTCCTTGGCCAGCTCCAGCTTGGCGGATGTAATATAATGCGTGGCGAGCCGCAGCTTGAGGCATTCCGCGCCGTCGAGCCGCGCCCCGGTTAGCGCCAGGAATTGCGCCAGCCGCCCGCGCAAGCGGCTTAGATACCGCCCGCCGCCGACATCGGGGAAAATCCCGATCGTCGTTTCGGGCATGGCGAGGATCGTGCGCTCGGTCGCGACCCGATAGCGGCACGGGCAGGCGATCCCGACCCCGCCGCCCATGGTGATCCCGTCCATGAACGCGACGCCAGGCTTGGCGTAGGTATATTCGAGGTGGTTGAGCCGATATTCGTCGAAAAAGAAGGCCCGTGCGGCGGCATCATGGCCTTCAACGCTTTGGGAGATGTCGACAACGTCGCCCCCAGCGCAAAAGCCCCGACTCATTTTTCCATCGCCATCCGGCTGGGCGGCATGGTCGATCAGGATGATCCGCACATCGGGGTCGTCGCGCCACTCGATCAGCGCGCGCGCCATGTCGCGGACCATCTGGCGGTTGAGGCTGTTGAGCGCCTTGGGGCGGTTGAGGCGAAGGCGGCCGGCGAACCCTTCCTTGACCGTCAGAACATCGCTCAAGACATCATCGCGTAGGCGCCCGGCGCAGGCTCGATGCCGTCCTTGATGACGCGCGCGGCCACCGACTTGCCGCCATGCCCGTCGAGCCACTGGGTCCACAATGGCCACCAACTGCCCTCGTGACGATCGGCGGCGGCGAGCCATTCCTCGGCGCTTTCGGGCCGCGCGACATTGGTCCAGAAGCCATGCTTGTTGCGGCTCGGCGGGTTGATCACCCCGGCATTATGCCCCGATCCGCCGAGGATGAAGTCGGCGCGAATGTGCCGCGCACCGCGATATACCGCCTCCCACGCCGAAACATGATCGTCCTTGAGCGCGATGACCAACATCGGTGCCTCGATCTTGGCGAGGTCAATCGGCGTGCCGCGGACCGCAAAGCCCGCCGGTTCTTTAAGGCGGTTATTGAGCAGCAAGTCGCGGTTGTAGCTCTTCAAGAATGCCGCCGGGATCCGCGCCCCATCCTCGAACCAGGTCAGCAGGTCGGAAGCTGGGGCGGGCTTGTCGAGCAGATAATGCTGCACCACCGACGACCAGATCAAATCATTGGCGCGCATCGCCGCAAACAGCCGCTGGAGCTCGAGGCTGTCGATGTAGCCGGCCTTCTCGAGATGATCGTCGAGCGCGTCGAGATGGCCTTCGTGGACGAACGCCGACCAGTCGCGCATGTCGGCGAAATCGACCAGGCTGCCGATCAACGTCGCCGAATTGACCTCTTTCCCGCGCCCCTCCGCCGCCAGCCACGCCAGCGCGATCGCGACCAACGTCCCGCCAAGGCAGAAGGCGAACAAATCGGGCGCGGCCTTGGTCCGGCGGCGGACTTCCTCGATTGCCGCGACGACCCCGCCGACGACATAATGCTCGACGCCCTGGTCCTTATGCTCGGGCCCCGGATTGACCCAGCTGACGACAAATACAGTGCGGCCTTCGCCGACCAGCCATTTGACCAGGCTCTGATCGGGCGCGAGGTCGATCATGTAATATCGGTTCACCAGCGGCGGCACATAGAGCAACGGCGCTTCGGCGACCTTGGCAGTGGTCGGGGTATACTGGATCAGCTGGAACAAGTGATTCTGGAACACCACTTCGCCCGGGGTCGCGGCGATCGTCTCGCCCTTGACGAAGGCGGACGCGTCGGTGCGGCGCTGGACGATGCCCTTGCCGCTGGTGAAATCCTCGACGAGATTCTTGAAACCGTTGACCAGATTGGCCCCGCCCGTCTCCTGCACGCGCTTCATCACGTCGGGGTTGGTGGCCGCGAAATTGGCGGGCGAGACGGCGTTGAGATATTGGTCGAGCAGGAAGCGGCTCATCGCTTTTGCGCTGCCCTCGCCGTCGCCAACCGCAACCAGGTCGCGCAATTGCTGGGAGGCGAGCAAATAAGCGTCGCGGACCGAGCGATAATAGGGATCGTCCTGCCACTGCGCCGAATGAAAGCGCCGGTCGCGCGGTTTGTCACCGGCCTTGCCGCCGAGCGCGCCGCTCCAGAAATCGCCCCACTGCTTCGCCGCCGCGACCTGCACCTCGAGCAGATCCTGCGGCCGCATCGCCAAGCCCATCGCCGCTTCGCCGGTAGCCTTGGCGATGGCGAATGGGTCGAACGGAAGCGTCGGTTTGCGCGCCGTCACTGCCGCGTCAGCTCGCGCCCGACGATCATTCGCATCACCTGGTTGGTGCCCTCGAGGATCGAGTGGACGCGCAGGTCGCGCCAGAAGCGTTCGATCGGATAATCCTGGAGATAGCCGTAGCCGCCGTGGAGCTGGAGCGCGCGATCGACGACCGAGCTTCCGGTGTCAGTCGCAAGCCGCTTGGCCATCGCCGCGAACTTCGTCTTGTCGGGCGCGCCGTCGGTAACCTTGGCGGCGGCGACATAAAGCAGATAGCGCGCCGCCTGGAGCTCGGTTTCCATGTCGGCGAGCGTGAACTGGGTGTTCTGGAAATCGGCGATCGCTTTCCCGAACTGCCTGCGTTCCTTGGTGTAGGCGATCGCCTCGTCGAGGCAGCGCTGGCCGCCGCCGAGCGAGCAGGCGCCGATGTTGAGCCGCCCGCCGTCCAAGCCCATCATCGCGATGCGGAAGCCTTCGCCCTCAGCCCCGACGCGGTTGGCGACCGGCACCCGGACCTCGTCGAAATTGACTTGCGCCGTCGGCTGCGAATGCCAGCCGAGCTTCTTTTCATTGGCGCCGAACGACACGCCCGGCATGTCCTTCTCGATCACCAGCGCGCTGATCCCCTTGGGGCCATCCTCGCCGGTGCGGACCATCGTCACGTAAATCTCATTCTCGCCGCCGCCCGAGATGAATGCCTTCGAGCCGCTGACCACATAATGGTCACCGTCCAGTACCGCCTTGGTCTTGAGCGCCGCCGCGTCGGAGCCCGACGACGGTTCGGTCAGGCAGTAGCTGCCGAAGCGGTCCATCGGGATCATCGAGGGGAGATACTTCGCCTTGACCTCGTCCGACCCGAACCGATCGATCATCCATGCCGCCATGTTATGGATCGAGATGAACGCGCTGGTCGACGGGCAGCCATAGGCCATCGCCTCCATGATCAGCGCCGCCTCGAGTCGCCCGAGCCCGATCCCGCCGCTTTCCTCGCTGACGTAGATCGACCCGAAGCCTAGTTCCGCCGCAGCGCGGATCGTGTCGCGCGGGAAGATATGTTTCTCGTCCCATTCCGCAGCATGCGGCGTAATCGCATCGGCGGTAAATTTCTGCGCCATCTCCTGGATCTGGCGCTGGTCGTCGGTGAGGTCGAACTGGCTCATGGCAGGCCCATTAGCCGCGCCGCTTCGCTCAAGCCAGCCCTTCCGCCTTCATAACCGCCTGGACCGAGGGGCGCTCTTCCATCCGTTTGCGGAATGCGGTGAGGTTGGGCCATCTAGCCAGATCGATCCCTAGATGTCCGGTCCAGCCGAGCATCGCGAACAGATATGGGTCGGCGACGCTCATCGACGGGCCGGTCAGATAATCCTTCCCGTCTAGAGACGTCTCGAGGAAGTCGAGCTTCTTGCCGACCATGTCCTTGGCCGCCTGGCGGTTCTCGTCGCTGATCGCGGGGTTGAACAATGGCCCGAAACTCTTGTGAACATCGCTGCCGAGGTAGGCGAGCCATTCGATCACCCGGTAACGCTCCATCCCCTCGCCGGGCAGCAAGGCGTTAATGCCGGCCTTGTCGCCGATATATTGGAGGATCGCGCCATTTTCGGTCAGCACTTCGTCGCCGATCCCGAGCGCCGGGACCACACCCTTGGGGTTGATCGCCAGATAATCGCTGCCGCTGGCAGTCTTCTTCGCGCTGATATCGACCGCTTCGCTGTCATGCGGAAGGCCGGTCTCGTGGAGCAGGATATGCGCCGCCTGGCTGCAGGCGCCGGGTGAATAATAGAGTTTCATGTCGTTCGTTCCTCGAAATTAGCAGCGGCTATAGGTCAGGTTGACCGGCGGTTCCTCGTCGGGCTCGCCGTCGGTCCGGCGGCTGAGCTTGTCATCGACCAGCTTCAGTCGCTCGGTTCGGGCCCACGTCTGGCCTTCGCCCGAGAAAAGATAGCGCGCATCGAAACTAATGGCCGTCGCGCCCAGCACCGTGTCGGGCGTGCCGCGCGATTCATAGAAGGTCAGCCGCGCGTCGCTGATCGTCAGCAGCCCTTTGGCATCACCGCGAGTCGAGGTGCAGTCGGCGCGGTTGAGCCCCCAGCGGCCATGAAACTGACCCGGGATCGAGATTGGCAGCTTGGCGGCGGTGGCATTGTTCGCCATCGCGACATTGGCCATCACCGCGTCGTTCGCCATTGCGTTGCCGCTATTCGCTATTGCGTTGCTGGTGGTCGGTTGCTGGCAGGCCGCAAGTACGAGCGCTGCCAAAGCGGCGGGGGAGACATGGCTGGTTCTCATAAACCCACCAATGCTTGCGCTAGCCATTCGATCCGTGGCGCATCACCCCATCGTCGGGATGACGAAGGCGTTGGCAGCATCGCCGACCCCGCCGTCGGGCCAGCGTTGGGTAATGGTCTTGACCTTGGTCCAGAATTTCACCCCTTCCATGCCATGCTGGTTGGTGTCGCCGAAGCCCGAGCGCTTCCACCCGCCAAAGGTGTGATAAGCGACCGGCACCGGGATGGGGACGTTGATGCCGACCATTCCGACATTCACCCGGCTGGCGAATTCGCGCGCGGCGTGGCCGTTGCGGGTGAAGATCGCGACGCCATTGCCATAGGGATGCTCGCTCGGCAGCCGCACCGCTTCCTCGAAATTGTCCGCGCGGACGATCTGCAGCACGGGGCCGAAAATCTCCTCCTGGTAGGAGCGGAA
>ENA-OFCX01000228-OFCX01000228.1-metagenomes-genome-assembly--contig:-NODE-228-length-32060-cov-4.995063_pt1 | contig 32060 bp, 37 predicted proteins | sample MGYA00153384_OFCX01 | MGnify analysis MGYA00153384
TAGTGGGTTAGTCACAGCGTTACCAAAAACATGCTCTGGATTGATTATCAAGCCAGTGTGTGGAACGCCGCAAACGGCGCCGCAAAAGTTGCCAAAAAAACACCGCAGGTTTCAGGCAGTGACTAAACTATGACCTATGACTGAATTTGAATTGAAGTTTGAAATTCCGCCTGCAAATTTGAAGAGCGTTGCAGCTGCTGTGCTCGACGGCAGGGTGACTCGCAAGCGGTTGCAGGCCAGCTACTTCGATACGCCTGACGGGGCATTGGCGGCCTGCGGCATTGTGGTGCGTCTGCGCAAAGAAGGCAGGCGCTGGGTGCAGACTGCCAAGGGGCCAACTGCTGACTTGCTGGAGCGGCTAGAGCACAACGCGGCGCTGCCGCCACAAGGCGCAGCCAGCTTGCCCACGCTGGATTTGTCCCGCCACCGCGCAACGCCTGTCGGCAAGGCGATTGACAAAGCATTGGGGCTCCAGGCAGGAGCGACATACTCGCAACTTGACTTGCTTTACAGCACTGACGTACAACGCATCACCCGGCAAATTGCCATCGGCAACTCGACCATTGAAGTTGCGCTCGACCAAGGCCGCGTTTTTTCAGACGGACTGTCCTTGCCCATCTGCGAGCTTGAAATAGAGCTCAAGGAAGGAACGCCAGCAGACGCCGTGGCGCTGGCGCTTGAGTGGTGCACGCGGCACGGTATCTGGATAAGCACGATAGCCAAGTCAATGAAAGGACAGCGCCTGCGCAGCGCAACTCCGTTCGGCGAGGCTACGTCGGCGGTTTCTGCAAAATTCTCCCGGCACGCATCTGGCGCTGAAATGGTGACCGCTGTTATCCACGCATGCATGTGCCAGATACTGCCGAACATGAGTGAGCTGGCCGCCGGCAGCAACCAGCCGGACCATGTCCACCAGCTGCGGGTTGGGATACGCAGGCTGCGCACCGCATTAGGGGAACTGGGGCGCTTCACCGACGACCTGGATCCAGCATGGGACGCCGCGCTGGTGCAGGCCTTCAGGGCTTTGGGTGCCCACCGGGACAAAAGCCACCTGGCGCTGGTTCTGCAGCCCCAACTGCTTGACGTTGGCGGTCCAGCGGTAGGTGTTGATCTGGACGACAGCGACACTCCTGATCCCGCTGCAACGGTGCGTGCGGCGGATTTCCAGTGCGCATTGCTTGGCCTCCTGAGTTTTGTGCACCGTGAAGTGCCCAAACCAGCAGACAAGCCTGAAGCCTTGCAAAAGTCGGTTGCAAAGCGGCTGGACAAGTTGCGCACGCGCGCCCTGCGTGACGGCAAGAAGTTTCTTGTCCTCGATGAGGCAGGGCAGCACGGCGTACGCAAGCGCCTGAAGCGGCTGCGTTACCTGCTTGAGTTTGTCGAACCACTTTTTCCAGCCCGTAAGGTCAGGCACATGGCGACCGCGCTCAAGCCTGCCCAGGATGCGCTGGGCCAATACAACGATGAACTGGTGGCTTTGCACGCATTGCGTGCGTTGGCCGCCGACGATCCCAATGCCTGGTTTGGCGTCGGCTGGTTGGGCGCGCGCGTGCAGCCCAACGCCAAACGCTGCTTGAAAGAGATTAAAAGGTTTGCAGAGATCAAGCCGTTCTGGCGCGGGTGACGGCTGTTTGATGGCGTTTGAACCGGCCAGATGACAGGCATTGGAAATGCTATTGAATAAATAGCTGCTTGCGCCCGTATTTGTTGGTCAAAACGCTAAAAATACACTTAGAACGGTTAAACAACTGTACCGAACAGCCAGCCCGCGCCCGCAGTAGCCGCCATGGCCAGTACGCCCCAGAGCGTGACGCGCCAGACGCTTTTTAAAATATTTGCGCCGCCCGCCCGCGCAGCCACCACCCCAAGCCCCGCCAGGCTGAGAAGTGATGCACCTGCTACCCAGGCGAGCAGCGCGCTGGCAGGCGCAAACGCTGCAACGACGAGGGGCAAAGCCGCACCCACCGCAAAGCTGGCGGCTGATGCAAGCGCCGCCTGGATGGGATTGGCGCTGAAGGCACTTGAAATACCCAGCTCATCACGCGCATGGGCACCCAGTGCGTCGTGTGCTGTCAACTGCACCGCTACCGCAGCGGCCAGCTCAGGCGTCAGTCCGCGTGATGTGTAGATTGCGGTCAGTTCACGCAGCTCGGCTTGTGGGTCTTGGCTTAGCTCGGCTTTTTCACGCGCGAGGTCGGCTTCTTCGGTGTCTGCCTGAGAATGGACAGACACATACTCGCCTGCGGCCATCGACATGGCTCCCGCAACCAGAGCGGCAACCCCTGTCATCAACACCGTGGCTTGGCTGGCGCTGGCCGCTGCCACACCTATCAAAAGGCTTGCTGTTGAAACAATACCGTCGTTGGCACCGAGCACCGCAGCACGCAGCCAGCCGACGCGGTGGGTGCGGTGCATCTCTGGGTGTTTGATACTCTGCAGTCGGCTCATTACCAGAAGATATCAGCCACTGGCTAAGGCGGTACTGATGCAGATCAATGAAAACGCACGGCTGTGCTCTTTTCAGGCTGACTTGAAAGCACCTTCTTTAAAGCGGTCGCGTGCCCGGCTTTCTGTGTCTGCCAAGTACCGAAACCACACCGTCACGGCGCTGCTGATAAGCACAATGAACAACGAGTACAGCACCGGCTCCAGCAACACTTCTTGCTGCAAAGCGCCCACCAGGCTGGAAGTGACAATCAGCACGGCCAGCGGACCGTTTTGGATGCCAATTTCAAGCGCGATGGGCTATTGGCAGGTGATTCGGCGATGGGTCGGCGATGAGATGGCTTTTTACGCAACGCTCTCGGCCAGCAGCGTTGTATCAGGTCTGCTTGTTGGCGTTTTAGTGCTGCAGACCAACAAATATAGGCGTAGTAAGCTGCTAAATAAATAGCGAATTAGTCAGCTTGCCAGTGGTTGTGAAATTTTGTCGATCCTCTCCATCACATCTGTGGTTAATTTGGGCATGACGTTGAGGGCTTTAAGGTTGTTTTTGAGTTGCTCAATTTTTGATGCGCCTGTGATCACGGTGCTAACGCGCGGGTTGTGTGCGGCCCAAGCGATGGCGAGCTGACCAACCGTACAGTCCAGATCACCGGCCACAGCCTCCAGCTTGGTGACTGCCGCATTCTTGTCGTCGTTCGTGAGACCCTTGACCAAAAACGCCATATCCGAGCGTGCGCCACGGCTGCCTTTTGGCACACCGCTTTTGTACTTACCCGTCAGCAAACCGCTGGCCAGCGGGCTCCACGTCGTCAGGCCCAGGCCAATGTCGTCGTACAGCCGTGCGTATTCATGTTCGACCCGTTGGCGGTGAAACAGGTTGTACTGCGGCTGCTCCATCACCGGCTTGTGCAAATGGTGCTTGTCGGCAATGCACCACGCTGCACGAATTTCTTCGGCAGACCATTCACTGGTGCCCCAGTACAGCGCCTTGCCCTGCGTAATCATGTCGCTCATGGCATGCACGGTTTCTTCAACCGGCGTTTGCGCATCAGGCCGGTGGCAGTACACCAGGTCAATAAAGTCCAGGCCCATGCGTTTTAAGGAGCCGTCGATGGCCTGCATCAGGTATTTACGGTTCAGCGTGTTTTTTCGGTTAATGGGAACAGCTTGAGTTTTGCCTTTCACCTCAGGCTCGGCCAAGCCCCAATAAAACTTGGTCGACACGATGTAGTTCAGGCGCGGCCACTTGAGCGCCTTGATGGCGTCGCCCATCACCTCTTCGCTTTTGCCGCTGGCGTAGACCTCGGCGTTGTCAAAAAAGTTAACGCCGTTGTCCATGGCCAGCGCCAGCATTTCTTTGGCGGCTTTGACGTTGACCTGATTGGCATAAGTGACCCATGAGCCCAATGACAGCTCGCTGACTTGAAGGCCGCTGTGGCCTAGGCGCCGGTATTGCATAAGTGATTTCTCCGTAAATTAAAAATGTGATGGGAAGGCAAACAACTTCAACCATTTAGGGTAGCTTGATTTTCTCTTTCGGTCGTGATCGATACGACCAAATGCTTGTCATCTTTAAACACCACCAGGCTAATGGCCAGCGGAATGAACACCCCCAGACAAGTTGCCGCCAACACATCGGTAGGCCAATGCACGCCCAGTACAAGCCGAGACACGCCCATCAGCGTGACCCAAACAACGGCCAGCGGCAGGGCGAAAAAACGTGACTTAGGCCAAATCTGCGCCGTACCAATAACAAGCGCTGTAGCAAATGCCGCCGTGCTCAGCGTGTGTCCACTCGGAAAGCTCGAACCCCAGTACCAGGTCGTGCTCCACAACTCAGGCCGCGTGCGGTCAACCAGTGATTTCACCGTGTAAGTCAAGGCCCAGCCGCAAGCCATGGACGTTGCCAGCAAAACGGCTTGCTGCCTGTGCCGCGTTGTGTAAAACAAAATCGAGAGCGCAACCGTGGCAGGTACTAAAAACCTGGCGGCGCCGGTCAATGTGACCACCTCAAAAAAACGGACCATGGCTGGCGGCATGATTTGCCGAACAAACCACAGCACGGCGGCGTCTACCGGGCCAGACTCTTTGGTCACCACGTCCTCAAAAACCTTGATGGCAACGACCAGCAGGGTGAGAAGCGTTAATACCGCAAAACGCTCGGCGGTCAAACGCACAACCCAGCGCGTCTTGACGTGGCGGGCGTAGACATTGAGCGCCACATAGCCACAAGCGATGTACAGCGCCAGCTTAAAAAGATCAATTACAAACTCAGTATTTACTATTAAATTCATAGCTGCTTGCGCCCGCGAAGATTGGGCGGCAATCCTATTCTATGCAAAACAGCCAAAAGTTAATTTTTTAGAAAAATAAGCCTCTAGCCCAATAGCTGCGGGCGCAAGCAGCTCCTGATTAAATAGCATAGCCCCGTAGCCGGGACCTGGCTTCTTCCAGCTCATCCATCAACTGCAGCGCCAGTGCAGCGCCAGCAAAGTTCACGCCTAAGTCGCGGTGCAGGCGCATGGCCACTTTAGCGCGGTGCAGGTGCATGCCAGTAAAGCGCCAACTCTCTTGGGGCAAGCTTTGCGCAATAGATGCGCCTTCAATTACCCCCTCACTGACCAGTTCAATGATGATGTCGGCCTGCGCGTTGCAGGCGCGGCACAGGTCGTCAAGCGTCAGCTCAGTGATGTCTTCCAGCACCAGGTTAACGGCTTGGTTTGGCGTGATGAGTATGAAGTTGGTTTGCATGAAGGGGTGCGCCTTAATGGACTGCGGGGGTTTTATCAAACGCCTCAACCTGAAAGCGCGGGTTGAAGGTGCTAAACGCAGTTTGCAAATCTGCATAGGCTTTTTTATCTGCTTCATTTTGTGGCGTCGGCTGCAAAATCGCCAGAACAAAGTAAAAGTCACCCGGCGTTTTGCTGGGCAAGCCGCGAGCTTTGAGGCGCAATTTGCGGCCAGCCACTGAGCCCGCCGGAATTTTGACTTCAACCTGGCCCGTAGGCGTGGGCGCCACGACTTCAGCGCCAAGAGCAGCCTCCCAAGGTGCTATCGGCAAGTCCATCAGAACGTCGTAACCATCGGTGCGATAAAGCGGATGCGGCAATATTTCAACGTCCAGGTACAAGTCACCCGGGCTGCCATTGCCCATGCCCGGACCGCCTTGCGCAGCCAGGCGAATGTGCTGGCCCGCACGTATGCCTTTTGGGATGACAAACTCAATCGTGCGGTCAGCTAGCTGCGCGCGGCCGTCGCTACCAACCGTTTGCACCCGCAGTTGCAGCGTACGCGTTGCGCCGGTGTAAGAGTCTTCAATCTTGATCTGAATTTTGGCGTGCTGATCTTGGCCGTGCATGTCAAACGCTTCATGGCTGCGTTGCTGCCCGGCGCCCTGCCCACGACCCATACCCCTGAATAAGGAATCAAAAAACGCGCTGTGGTCTTGCCCGTCGCCGTCTTGAAAACTTTGTGAATAACCGCCGCGCCCAGGTTGCGAGCCTGCCCAGTCGGGCGGTGGCTGAAATTCTTGCCCCGCTTTGTAGTTAGCACCCAACCGGTCATAAGCAGCGCGCTTCTCGGGGTCTTTCAGCACGTCATAGGCCTCAGCCAATTCTTTGAACCGCGCCTCGGCATCTTTTTCTTTGCTGACATCCGGGTGGTACTTGCGCGCGAGTTTGCGGTGTGCGCGCTTGATGTCTTCAGGCGTTGCGCTTTTTTCCACGCTCATCACGGCGTAGTAATCCTTGAATTCCATGAACGTCCTTTGCGACAACCGCAGTCAAGGTCAGCTTAGGCGACAACTGGCCAATTACCTGTCAGACATGAACACCAATCAACGATTGCGCTGGCCAATCAAACTAAGTTGTTTAAACCTGATATTTTCACTGAGCCAAAGAACTAATCCATGAAAACAGCCTGTCATTTGCCTGCCTGTATCGCTGCGGTGGGCAGTACTTTTGTCGCAGCGGCGCAAACCGCAGCACCTGATTTCAAAGCGCCGCTCGACGCCAGCATACCCAGTGGCCCAAAAGGTCTGGCAATTCAAGAGGGCAAAAAATTGCTGACGGACACACGCCGTTTGTTGCCCAATAACGTTGGCAATGGACTGAATTGCACCAATTGCCATCTTGACGCGGGTACCTCTGCCAATGCCTCTCCATGGGTCGGCATTTGGGGAGTCTTTCCCGAATACCGCGCGCGAAGCGGTAAAGTCATTTCGTTGATTGATCGGGTCAATGATTGCTTCCAGCGGTCAATGAACGGCAAGGCGCTGGCATACAACTCTGCCGAGATGATCAACATCCTGTCGTACACGCAGTGGTTATCAACTGCTGTGCCAACTGGCACCGCCGTGAAGGGTCGGGTTTTGGGTCGATTGATACGCGGCTTTTACCTAACAGCGCAAACGGAAAAGTTGTCTATGCTGAAAAATGCGCCAGTTGCCATGGTCTGCAGGGTCTTGGCATTAAAACCGCAATTGGTGGGTATGCGATGCCGCCGCTGTGGGGCAAAGACTCGTTTAACGACGGTGCGGGCATGGCCAGAACCTACACCGCTGCCGCCTTTGTAAAATACAAAATGCCTCTGGGGCAAGGTGGTACGCTGACCGACCAGCAAGCAATTGACGTATCTGAGTATTTCACCCACCAGCCAAGGCCAGTATTTAAAGGCAAAGCAAAAGACTGGCCGCAGGGCAACAAGCCGAAAGATGCGCGCATTTAGCGTTGACGGTTGCGTCCGTCAGGCAACGCATGGTTTGACTTTCTAAGCCTGAAACCTGTCAAACCCATACAGCGCAGCCACCACCAGCAAAGCAGCCACTGGCCCAGCCAAGGGGTAGACGATGAATGCCAGCAGCGGTGCCACCATCAGCAAATGGCGCAGGCCCCAGCTGTACAGCAACCCCGCGCGGCGCAAGTAGGCAACCGCAGTCGGTCCCCATTGCTTGCGCTCATCAGACTCAATCGGCATCGACAAAATAAACCCCGCATGGTTGTAGTAACGCACCGCCATTGCCGAGCAGACCAGCGATGCAAACAGCACGCCCATCAGCACCAGTTCCATGACCAGTCGGGCGGTGAAATGGCTTGCCAGATTGTTAAAGGTGCCGATTGAAGAATTAATCGATGGCGCAAGCAGCGTGGCTGCACCAATCAAGCCCAGCGCTGCGGTAGAGGCGGTCATGGTGGCGGACATCAGCGAGTTGCGCAACGTTTGAACAGCCAGAATTTCAGAGCCTTTTTGCTTTGACAAGGCTGCAAACCATTCTTCCCGCAGATTGGCGTGTGCCGAGCGGGCAAGGATTGCAGGGCTGCGGCGTTGCATCCACAACAATGTCATCTCATAAGCCACCAGCACGGCAACTGTGATGCCAGCCGCTGCCCATGACGTGGTGTCTGTCATGTTTGATGTCTTAAGCAGCGTTGGCGGCGTTAACGACGGCTGGACTCTTGCGTTTTTCAAGCCACGAAAAAATCATCATGCCCACCAGCATGGCTGCAACAAACACCAGTGCCTTGGGCTCGCCCATGCCAAGCGCCACCAAGCCGGGGCCAGGGCAAAAGCCGACAACGCCCCAACCAGCGCCAAACAGCGCGCTGCCCGCCAGCAAGCGGCTGTCGATGGCTGACGCCGTCGGCAGCTTCATCTCTGCGCCGATGAAAGAGCGCGTGCGGTTTTTGGCAATTAAAAAAGCAAAAAAACCAACCGCGACAGCCCCGCCCATGACCAAGGCCAGCGACGGATCCCATGCGCCTGCGAGGTCTAGAAAGCCAAGGACTTTGGCAGGGTTTGCCATGCCGGACACGATCAGCCCCAAGCCAAAAACCAAACCCGATAACCATGCAGACAGTGCAAACATACGAATAGCCTTTAAAAACTTAAAACGTGGCGCATGAAGAACACGGTTGCAAAACCTGCACCCATGAACGTGGCAGTGGCTGCCAGTGAACGCAGCGACAGCCGCGACAAGCCGCACACGCCGTGCCCACTGGTACACCCCGCACCGTAGCGCGTGCCCAAGCCGACCAGCAGTCCGGCAGCTATCAGCGCGGCGTAATCCGCATCAATTTGCACCGGCGGCAACACTAAAAATAAGGAATAAATCACGGGCGCAAACACGATGCCGCCTACAAACGCCACCCGCCACAACACGTCGCCTCGCAGCGGTGCCAACAGCCCACCCAGCACGCCACTGATACCCGCAACACGGCCATTGAGCAGTACAAACATGGCGGCAGCCAGGCCAATCAACATGCCGCCAAACAACGACGACCACGGGGTAAATGCATTCCAGTCGATAGACATCAGTTTTCTCCTTCAGGGCAATACAGGCGGTGCAGCAGCACCAGGATTTCAAGTGTGCGGGCGTCAGCCACGCTGTAGTAAATGTTTTTGCCCTCCCGGCGGGTGTTGACCACGCCTTCATTGCGCAGCACGGCAAGTTGCTGCGACAGCGTGGGCTGGCTGATGCCCAGTTCTGTTTGCAGCTCGCCCACGCAATGCTCACCTTGTGAAAGTTGGCACAGCAGCATCAGCCGGTCTTCGTTAGCGAGTATTTTGAGAACACCCACAGCCTGCGCCGCGCCGCTGCGCAAAAGCCGGGGATCGATTACGGGATGAGATGCGTGCATGGTGTGAAAAGTGGGGTGAAAGCGGATTAAATGAGCGGTGCAAAACATGTTTGACATCACTATATCAAGTAATATAATATAAATCAACATACTTATAATCAACGGACAAAACCAAGGCAAGGCTCGTTATGAACAACCGCATCTCAACCCAAGCTTTTTTTGACCCCACGACCTGGACGGTAACTTATGTGGTGTCCAGTATGGCCACGCGCCATGCCGCCATCATTGACCCAGTGCTCGACTACGACTTCAAGTCGGGGCAAACCAGCACGACATCAGCTGATCAGGTGCTGGCATATCTGAAGGCGCAAGATTTGACGGTGGAATGGATTCTTGAAACCCATGCCCACGCCGACCATTTGTCAGGTGCGCATTACCTTAAAGAGCGCGTCGGCGGTCGCATCGCGATTGGTGAAAACATTCGTGCTGTGCAGTCCACCTTCAAAACAGTCTTTAATTTGGGTGCTGATTTTTCAACCGATGGCAGGCAGTTTGACCATTTGTTCAAGGATAGGGAAGTCTTCAAAATAGGCGACGTCGAGGCTGTGGCCATGCTGGTGCCAGGCCACACCCCGGCAGACATGGCCTACCGGATTGAAGACTCGATTTTTGTAGGAGACACACTGTTCATGCCCGATGTCGGCACGGCACGCGCGGACTTTCCAGGCGGCGACGCCCACGCGCTGTACCGCTCCATTCATAAAGTGCTAGCTTTGCCGCCTGAGACCACTATCTTTGTCTGTCACGATTACCCGCCGCCATCCCGTGCGGCGCAATGGCAAACCACGGTAGCTGAACAACGCGCCAAAAATATTCACGTGCATGACGGCGTGACTGAAGAGCAATTTGTAGCCATGCGCGCCGCACGTGACGCAACGCTTGAAATGCCTTCGCTGATCATTCCATCCATTCAAATCAACGTGCGCGCTGGCGAAATGCCCGCACCTGAGGCCAACGGCATCCGGTATCTGAAAGTGCCACTTAACGCCATGGGTGACAAGGCGCATTAGTTACGCACTTTAATCAAGTTTTAACGATTTTCCGGTATGTTTTACTCCGAAAGACCAATGAATACGGGCGCAAAAAGCTCCTGAAATAATAGCATTTGATGATGTATTTCATTGCCTAAAAATTAAATCATGTTTTTGCGTACCAACCAACCAGACAAATTCGTACCGGGTGCCACGGTATTGAACACCGTCCCGTACTTTTTAACGTTTTCATGCAGCAGCGACAGCCTGTGCTCGGGCTCATTGGTGTCGACTTCAATCTCGTAGCTGATGGATTCCATGCGCGGCGGCACGTCCTGGCGTATGCCGTGTACGCGCACTTCAACACCGCGCAACTCAAATTTCAATATCGGCACCACCCGCTCTATGCCTTTGATCATGCAGGCAGCCAGTGCTGCCAGCAGCAGCTCGGCTGGATTAAAGGCTTCAGGGTTGCCCGCCATGTCTGTATCCAGCGCGATGGTGGCGCGCTTGCAGCTGGCTTGACTGGCGTGGGCGCTCAGGCGCTGGGCTATGACATCAAATACAAGCTTGGGTTTGGTGGGTTGAGTTGTTGTACCAGTCATTTTTTTAACGCCTTGTGATGTGGTGTTCGTGCTTTGCTGATGTATTGCTTAAAGTGATGAAACACGGTCATTACGCACTAAAAACCGCCCATCAAAGCGAACGGGTAGCGGTTCGCCTGAAAAGGGTGCTGCGGCTGTTCCCGCCTGTTGGGCATGAACATGCAGGTGAGGCTCGCCTGTATTTCCAGAGTTGCCGACATTTGCAATATGCTGACTTACTGTCACTTGTTGACCAACAGCAACCTTTAGGCTGCCTCGCTTGAAATGTCCCATCAACACGTCTGCATCTTTGCAGCGCAGCAGCACATGGTTGCCAGCCATGTGTTCGCGGTCAGTTTGCGGCACTTGCATGTCTGGCAAACCATCTTGCGTAGCAACCACTTGACCAGTGCACGGCGCGTAAACCGGCTCGCCATAAATGTTGTAAGCGCTTGGCTGTGGCGGCAGCAAGCCGCTGGCACGCAGTCCCCAGCCATTTAGCTTGACTATGTCCACACCATACGATTGCCCCCGGTAGGCACGAAAGCGCGCCATGCTGGCGTCAAGCGTCATCAAGTGGGCATTCACGTTAAGACTGCTGCCACCATTAACCACCAGGTAAGTGCCGCTCTTGAGCGGAAACGCAAGCTCAACCACCGTACCCGGTTGCGATGCGCGGCCAGCGAGGGCCAGTACAGATTGGTAAGCACCCCAGCCGCCAATACCTACAAAGACAGTCATGAAAACCCATGCCAGCCAGCCTGACGGTAGCCTTGACTCAAACGGATATCGTCGTCGCCAGCCGATCAAAACCGCCACTAATAAAAGCACAGCAAAAACCCACGATGCCCACCATGGCGGGAAAAGCCAGAGCCCGATCAGGATAACTGCGAACAGTGCAGCGCTGGTGGCGACGGCTTGCGCAAAAAACGCAAGGCTACTGCTGGGCGGTACAAAACACAACCATCCGACAAAGAGCAGCGGCAAGAATAGTTGAAGTGCAAAAATCAAAAGCATTGCGTTTAAGGCTCCAGCGGCTTTTGGCGGAGGCTGTTGGTGCCATACCCGGCGAGCGTCTCAGGCCCCCAAACCGCGATAACCATGACTGCGGCAGCGGCCATCACCAGGCCTGCAAAGCGCATGTCAAAGTGTGACCCATAAACTGGAAACAACATGTAGGCCGTGTTCACCGTAGCGTGAAACAGCGCAGCTGCAAACACGCTTTTACTGGTGTTGTTGTATAGCCAAACAATAAATATGCGAGATATCAGCGCATACAAACACCACCAGGCGATCCATGTGAGTGAACGACCCATCAGCAGCAGCGGCGTGAGATGCCAAACGGTTCCGATCGACCTTGTACATTGCGTTCTCTACTGGACTGATCCAGGCGACATGGGTTTTTTGCCACGCGTCCATTTTGGGTGTGGATGCCGTGGAAGACCCTGCACGGCTGAAAATCTGCATGATTTCTTTAAGGCGCGCAGACTTAGAGCCATCAAGCTCGTCAAACGTGGTGGGCTGCAGAAGGCGCGAGACCACCACATAGCGCACCACGTGACCGATGCGCATGCCGCCTGCGCCTGCGAATCCCAGTATGAGTCGTTCCGGGCCGACTGCTTTCACCGCATCAACCCGCCCCGACGGGTTACTGACCATGAAGACAATATCGGGTGTGCCTTTGTGAGCTGCCAGTATGAGCAATGCCGACACCAATTGATTTTTGCGAACCAGCACCACGATCAGGTTATAACTGTCGGTTTTAAGCAAGTGTTCAACCGCTGGTACTGCCACAACCTCTCTTTTTCCGGTGAGTACATGCTCCAGAATGATGCCGTATTCCTTGATGTCCTTTAGTCGTGTGCCGCAAGCAGGAATCGTGGCCTCTTGCCCTGATTGTTTTAAGCGAGCTGCATACAGGCTACCGAGAACGCCAGCGCCTAAAGAAGGAATCTTTTTCAAGGGTGTTTCTGCGATCCCCTTACAGCTTACGAATAGTGCTTAGGCTCGCTCTGGCAATATGTGCAGCAGCGTGTTGTCGCGCACAAAATAGTGGTGATACAGGGCAGCCGCCGCAGGAATGCCGACCAGTACATAAATCGCCGAGGCGCCTATTTCATAAATTTCTTTGATCGTTTCCACGAGACCCTTGTTCTCGGTGAACAAAGCAGGCAGCTGCCAGCCGTAAAACGGAATCGACTTGCCGGGAGCGCTTAGTATCAGCCAGCCCAGCCCAGCCCAGCAACGGCATGGCAATCATTAGCAAATAAAGCAGCGCCTGCACTACTTTAGCCGTGACTTCTTGCCAGCGGGCAATCGGTAGATGAATGAGTGGTGCGGGGCTAACCAGTTTGGCAATGAGACGCACCCAAACTAGCGTAAACACCGTCAAGCCCAGCGTAAAGTGCAAGGTCTTGAGTGATGCCCTGGTGTCGCTGCCCTTAGGAAAGCCGTCGCTCAACTCCATCGCGGCAAACACCGCCACCAAAAGCAGCAGCATCAACCAATGCAGCCCCATCGACAGCCAGCCGTAGCGCGTGCTGTTATTTAGGGTTTTGGTCACTGCGTATCACTAACACTGGACAAGTTGAAAGCCGAATAATCTGCTCTGCCCCGCTGCCCATCAGTATTCGTCCTATCCCTTTCCTGCCGTGAGTGCCCACCACGATCAAACTGGCATTCCACTCTGTAGCTTGCCCAGCTACGGTTTCCGCCAAGTGTGCTCCGAGTCGGTCAACCAGTACCGTGTCTGCCTGTACGCCAGCAGATTGAACAATGGCCAGAGCGTCAGCAAGTATTTTTGCGCCAGCGTCGCGCATAACGCTGATGACTGAATAGGACTGACCCGCATAGGGGTCCAAACCGGTGAAATAGGCCATTTCATCGACCACGTGTATCAACCTGATGACCGACCTGCCGCCGGAGTAGCTGGCCATTTCAAGAGCAGCAGAAAGTGCTTTTTTTGAAGTTGCACTACCGTCTACGGCAACCAAAATTCGTCTGTACATGGTTTTAGCTCCCAATTCATAAAGAATTCATTACTTGCTGGTTCGCGTCAGATTACTTCACCAGCAGTGTGGGTATTTCACTTTCTGCCAGTACACGCTGAGCCACACTGCCCATGAACATCCGACTCAACAAGCCGTGCCCGTGCGTTCCCATCACGATCATTTGTACGCGCTCGCGTTTGCTTGCTTCAATGATCTGACTGGCAGCTGAGCCTGCAATCCACAGGCAGCGGTACTTGACACCGTGTTTATCCAAAAACTTTTTTATTGGTTTGAGGATTGCATCGGCCTGCTTGGCTTGGTAGGCGGTGACTTCAGCGGAGCCCAGTTTGCTCTCTATCTGCGCAGATATGGCATCTTGCACGTGTACGACCACCAGCTCATCGTCTTTGCCCAGCAGGTTTTTATTACCGACTAAAAAAGTAAGTGCTTTTTTTGTGAAGGTGCTACCGTCGGCGGCGAATAAGATTTTCATGATTTCTTCCCTTTGTATGCCAATTGATTCATTTATTTCACCAACAACACGGGTATGTCGCAATCAGACACTACGCGCTGCGCAATGCTGCCAATCAGCGTGCGCCCAATCAACCCATGACCGCGTGTGCCCATCACGATCAAATGTGATTTTTCTTTTTCGGCAGCTTTAAGAATTTCTTCGACAGGATGCCCCACAACTGACATGCAGCGGTAGTTCAGCGCGTGCTTGTCCAAAAACTTTTTGATAGGGTCAAGCACCTTGTCACCTTCTTCACGGTGATAGGCTGCAACTTCGGCCGAACCCAGCATGCTTCCGACTCTTGCAGGTACTTGTATTTGGACGTTGAGGATAAACAGCTCATCGTTACTGTTGACCAGACTTTCATGATTTGCCAAAAATGCTAACGCTTTTTTGGTGTGTTTGCTGCCGTCAGCTGCTAATAGAACTTTCATTTTTTATCCTTTGGGTTCTTTGGGTTCTTTGGGTTTTTGATGCCGATGGCTATCGTACCCAAGCCAGCAATGCAAGTTTGTGCTGGACGCGTGCAACTCATATTGATACTGATCAATAGATTGCAGGAAATTTGTTGCGTCGCGTAGTTGAGCAGCCTGCTATCGTGCTGGAACACGACGTGTTCCGTTTCAAATAAGTTCTTTGGCAGTGCTGATGCGCTTGACAATTGTGACGGGCACAGGCGAGGTTTGCAGTACCGTCATGGATACAGAGCCGAGTAGCGCACTGCGCAGCGCTCCCCGCCCGCGAGCCCCCATGATGATGGCCCGACAACCCTGCTCAACTGCCATGGTGACCAAGGTTTCAGCGGGGTCGCCCGAGTAAATTTCCTTCTGATAGGCTACCCCGGCTTCCATGAGCAGTTCCTCGCCGCTTGCAAGTGCGCGCTCGCCGACAGCGCCCGTCAGACGTTCCAAAACACTTGAATTTGGCGCAAGTATCATTTCATACGTTCGTACAGGCCACTGGACAGCAGCAAGCAAAAAGTTTGCGTTTAGGCCTTGACGGTACAAATAAATCGCGTGGCGTACAGCATCAAATGATGCTTCTGAACCGTCTACAGGTAGCATTATTTTCATTGTGCAGTAGCTCCTGGGCGGCTGTAAAAACTTATGAAAAATAGTTGGTGGGGCGAGGCGGTCTTGCTGCCCCAAAGAGTTTTTGAAACACAAGAGCAAGCAGCTTGCGGCTTTCTTCCAAAAACAAAATTGAAGATGCGACGGCTGTTGCTAAAAGCCAATTCGCAGGGCTGAGCGGCTGCGTTCCAAATAGCGCCTGTGCAGGTGGCCATTGAACGGCGATGATTTGCAAAGCAATCACGCCACATAGCGCCGCCCACAACATGGTGTTTTTAAAAAAGTAACGGTTAAAAGCAGTGCCGCGTTCTACACGCGAGTTAAAAACATTAAAAAACTGAAACAGAACGAAGGTTGTAAAAGCCAGTGTTGGCGCTTGCTCGGTCATGCCTCGACTGCCTGCGTAGACCATCACCGCCAGCGTTCCGATAGTCATGGTCAAGCCGTAGGCGGCTACTTTTCCAATGCGGGCGAGGGTCAGCAATGGCTGGGTGCGGCTGCGTGGCGGTTCATGCATGATGCCAGGGCGCGCGGCATCTAATGCGAGTGATACAGCAGGTGGGCCGTCCATGATGATGGCGATCCACAAAATCTGCACTGCGGTGAACGGGTCTGCCAAGCCAAGTAGCGGCGCGAGCAGTACTGTCAGGATCGCGCCAATCGTGGTGGCCAGCTGAAACCGCACAAACTTGACGATGTTGTCGTACAGTGTTCGGCCTTGTCTGACCGCACTGACCAGCGTTGCAAAATTGTCATTGGTCAGCACCATCGTCGCAGCAGCTTTGGCAACTGACGTACCGCTGCCCATGGCTACACCAATGTCTGCACACTTTAAAGCGGGGGCGTCGTTGACGCCGTCACCCGTCATGGCCACCACATGGCCATTTTTTTGCAAAGCGCGTACGATTGCAACCTTATGGCTTGGTGTGACACGGGCAAAGACCGACACCGTTTCGATTACGGCAGGCAGGTCAGAAGAACTAACCTGGTCAAACGCCGCGCCTGTCATCGCCTGGCCTTTTAAACCCAATTCACGCGCAATGGCCAGCGCTGTGACCTGGTGGTCGCCAGTGATCATTTTCACGTTAATGCCCGCATCAGCGCACTGGGCAATCGCTATCCGCGCCTCACTTCTCGGCGGATCCATCAGCCCCACCAAACCAACAAATGTTAAATCAGCTATCCACGGCATCAGATCTGCTGCGGCATCAAACTCGCGCTCTGAAATTGTTCGTGACGCTATCAGCAGTCCGCGTAAACCTTTCGCCCCGAACGCTTCGTACTGCGCATGGAGGCTCTGTCTTGCTGTAGTGCTTAGCGCCTGCTCCGCGTTACAGGTCAATTCCTGGCTGCATAGATCCAGCAAAACATCAGGCGCGCCTTTGATGAATATCTGTACCCCGGCCAGCGCCTTGTCCTGATGGAAGGTCGCCATGAACTTGTGCGAAGAGTCAAACGGAATTTCAGCAATCCTGGGCGATGGTTGAGCAATCTGTGCTGACGATACGTTGGCTTTGCGCGCCAACACCAGCAGTGCCGCCTCCATCGGGTCGCCAGTGACTTTGCCTTCAGCCAGGTGGCTGTCATTGCAATTGACAACCGCAGTCGTGAGCGGCTGCAAATCTACAGACGCCGACAAAGCAGTTTCCCGGCTTTTTTCAGCGGCATCAGAAATTACACCACTTAAGCCATAGCCTTCACCTGTCACTGTAAAGTGCCGGCCTTGATACCAAAATGCAGACACCGTCATTTGGTTGAGCGTCAACGTACCGGTTTTATCTGAGCAAATGACGGTGGTGCATCCCAGCGTTTCAACGCTTGCCAGGCGTTTGACAATGGCATGTTGGCGCGCCATGTTGCGCATGCCAAGAGCCAAAGTTACTGTGACCACTACAGGCAGACCTTCGGGCATGGCAGCAACACCCAGCGCAATGGCATCAACGGCAATATGTGCCAACGCTGTGCCGCGAAAAAACTCAATGACCGCCAACAGCCCCACCAGCGTTAGCGCTATGGTGCCAAGTCGTTTACCCAGTTGGTCGAGCTGAATTTGCAGTGGCGTTGGTGCTTCTGTTGTGGCTGCCATTAGCAAAGACAATTGACCCATCTCGGTAAGCACTCCCGTGCTGGTCACGATGATTTCAGCCCGCCCGCGCGTCACCAGCGTATTCAGGTAGACCATGTTGCTTCGGTCTGCCAGAACTGACTCATGACTGTGCAGCGCGTCAGCCTGCTTGCTGGCAGGTTGTGATTCACCTGTTAGTGCTGATTCGTCTATTTCAAGCGCCGCAGCAAACCAAATGCGCCCGTCTGCGGGGACTGAATCACCAGCTTCCAGCAACACCACATCGCCGGGTACAAGGTTGGAAGCAGGAATATCAATTTTTTGACCGCCCCTACGCACGCGGGCATGCAGCGGCAACATCTCTTTTAACGCCAGCAGGCTTTGTTCTGCTCGCCACTCTTGGTAAAAGCCAACTGTGGAATTGATCAGCATGACTGCCAAAATGACGGCAGCATCCTTGTAATTGCCAATCAACGCTGACAAACCCGATGCAGCAGCCAAAATAAGAATCAAGACGCTTTTGAACTGCGCTGCAAATACGCTGGATGCGAGCCGTGGAGGCGCTGTGGGTAGCTGGTTTAGCCCAAACTGGGTTTGCCGTTGTCGAACGACGGCGTCGGTGAGACCATTTGCTGGCACCACCTTTGATTGGGTTGCGACGTCGTCTGCACTCAGGGTGTGCGCCGTCATCAAGGAAGCATTTTCAGTCTTGTTCTCATGCTCCTCCTGGCTTCCCCGCGCCGGATGTGCAGTAGTCACTTCACCAACAAAACCGGGACCGAACTCTGCGCCACTACGCGCTGCGCAACACTGCCCATCAACGCGCGGCCGACCAAGTCGCGCCCGTGCGTTCCCATGAGGATGAGGTGAACATGCTCGGCTTTTGCCGCATCAATGATCTCTTTGACAATCGGGCCGATTGCAGTTAGGCAGCGGTATTTAATGGCGTGCTTGTCTAGAAACGTTTTGACTGGCTTGAATACGGTTTCAGCCTCAATGGCGTGAAGCTCCTGCGATTTATCAAACCCCATGATGACGTTGAACCCGCTGGGTAGTGGCATTTGAGCGTGCATGACCACAAGTTCGCGATCTGCGCCCAAAAAATGCTTGTGCTCAATGATGAAGTCCAGCGCTTTTTGCGTATAGACGCTTCCGTCGGCTGCCAATAAAATTTTCATTTGAGTGTCCGTTCTTGGTGATGATAAAAAACTCAGGTCGCGGCAAAGTCCAGCACCACCCGTGCTGCTACTTCACCACGCCCCAGCCGGTCAATCACTTGGTTAATGGCTGACAGAGGTTGCAGCTCAATGTCGGCTTTGACTTTTCCTTCTGCTGCAAACGCGAGTGCTTCAGCCATGTCCTGCCTTGTGCCAACGAAAGATCCCCGCACGGTAATACAGTTCACCACCACGTCAAAAAGTGGGAATGGGAACTCACCGGGTGGCAGTCCGGTTAAAACGCATGTCCCGCGCTTTCGGGTCATCGCTACGCCCTGCTTGAATGCCGCAAGCGATGGTGCAGTGATCAACACACCGTGCGCGCCGCCGTCGGTGGCTTTTTTGACCAGTTCAACCGCGTTGGGTAATTTGGCGTTCACGGTGGCGTCAGCGCCCATTAATTTGGCGTGCACCAGTTTTGTATCGTCAATGTCTACCGCGCAAACATGCAAACCCATCGCTTTGGCGTATTGAATTGCTAAGTGTCCCAAACCGCCCGCGCCAGACACAACCAGCCAATCGCCAGGCTTGGTGGCGGCTTCCTTGATGCCTTTGTACGTGGTGACGCCTGCGCAAATGATCGGCGCTGCATCTATGGCAGACAAGCCTTTGGGAATACGCGCCACGTAGCGTGGGTCGGCCAGGATGTAGTCGGCAAACCCACCGTTTACGGTGTAGCCGCCAAACTGCGCGCTTGCGCAAACGGTTTCCCAAGCCGACAAACAGTGCTCGCAATGCCCGCAGGCTGAATACAGCCACGGCACACCGACACGGTCGCCTTCTTTAACACCAGTAACGCCTTTGCCCACAGCCGCGACCAGTCCAATCCCCTCGTGGCCTGGAATAAACGGCGGCGTGGGCTTTACTGGCCAGTCGCCGCGCGCAGCATGCAAGTCGGTGTGGCAGACACCACAAGCCTCGGTTTTCACCAAAATTTGCCCTTCGCCTGGTGTTGGTGTATCCCATTCGCGCAGTACCAGAGGTTTATCGAACGCCTCTACGACAGCGGCTTTCATCGGAGCACCAACACTGGGATATGCGAGTGCGTCAGCACATGCATGGTTTCGCTGCCCATCAGCAGCCGCTTCATTCCCTTGCGGCCGTGTGATGCCATCACAATCAAATCGCATTTGTGTTTTTTTGCGGCGTTGATGATGGCCTCTGCGGTGAAGTCAGAAGACACAGTCACGGCCTTGGCTTTTATTCCTTCCGCCTCGGCAGCGTCCTTTACTTTGGTGACAACAGCCATGGCGGCATCTGCCCACTGTTTTTCGACACCGGCAACATTATTGACAGACAAGGCGATACCACCTTCAAAATAGCTGACAGGGTAGCGCGGAACCACCTTGAGAGCGACAACACTTGCGCCAGCGAGGGCTGCCAGTTCCAGCCCGCTGGTGACCGCTTTTTTTGAAAGGTTGGAGCCATCGGTGGCTATCAGGATTTTCTGGTACATGCTGGGTCTCCGGTAGTTTGAAATTTAAGCGTACGACCAACCAATGCAGCAAGTCTTGATCCATATCAAGACTTGTCTGCGCGGCACGCGATAATCTTGTTATATGCAAGCGTCCACAGCCGATACTTTTCCCGGATTTGGGCAAGGCGCTTTGCAACGAACATCTACTGATTCTCCTTTTGCGCTGTATGACGAGCCTGAAGAGTGGATCGCTTTCAGCCAGGTTATGGATGGCTCTACAAATGGGGCTGAATCCCGAACAGTCCAGTCGTTTCTGGCGGTTCGCGGCATGCATTGCGCGGCCTGCGCTTTGACGCTGGAGTCTGCTCTGCGAGGCGTCAAGGGGGTGGTCGCGGTGCAGGTCAGTGCCGCCAGCGCCAGCGCCAGCGTCACGTGGTCGCCAGCGTTGACTTTGCCGTCGATATGGATGGATGCTGGGCTTGCACGAGGTTATTCCCTCTTCCCAGTTCAAGACGCTGTTTCCGTTCAGGGCGAGCGGCAAGAGTCGCGCCTTGCTTTATGGCGCTGGCTGGTTGCCGGGTTTTGCATGATGCAGGTCATGATGTACGCGGCGCCCAGCTATTTTGCGCAACCCGGCGACATCACCTCCGACATTGAAAGGCTCTTGCGCTGGGCGTCTTGGGTATTGAGCTTGCCGGTGGTGCTTTTTTCATGCGGCCCGTTTTTCGGTAACGCTTGGCGGGACTTGAGTAAACGCAATATCAGCATGGACTTGCCCGTGGCAATTGGTATCGTGGTGACGTTTGCTGTGAGCACAGCGGCTACTTTTGAGCCCCAAGGCTGGTGGGGGCGAGAGGTGTATTTCGACTCTCTGACCATGTTCGTATTTTTTCTTCTGACCGGGCGCTGGCTTGAGCAGCGCTTGCGTGCCCGTACTGCAGGTGCGTTGGGCGCGCTGATGCAGCGCCTGCCGGCCAGTGCGCTGCGGCTGCTGCCAAGTGGCGAATTTGAACGGGTAGCGGTGCGTCGCCTGGTTCTTGGTGATGTGATTCGCGTGTTGCCGGGGGAGGCTTTCCCGACAGACGGAACCGTGCTGGCGGGGGGCACGCTTGTCGACGAAGCGCTCATGACGGGTGAGTCGCGGCCAGTAGCGCGCGATGTGGGCGACGCAGTGCTGGCCGGCAGCTACAACGTTGGCAGCGCGGCAACTGTGCGTATTGACAAGCTCGGCGCTGACACGCGCTATGCGCAAATCGTTTTGTTGATGGAGCGGGCATCGACTGGCAAGCCGCGCGTTGCAGTGCTGGCTGATAGGGTGGCCAAGCCCTTTTTGATCTTTGTACTGCTTGCAGCGTTGGGTGCCGTAGCGTTTTGGTGGACCACCGATCCGGCCATGGCGCTCATGGCTGCGGTCGCCGTGCTGGTTGTAACCTGCCCGTGCGCGCTTTCGCTGGCCACACCCACTTCGATGCTGACCACTGCCGGACTGTTGGCACGCCATGGTGTGCTGGTGCGGCGCTTGCAGGCGATTGAATCACTGGCGGGTATTGATACGGTGATTTTTGACAAGACGGGTACCTTGACCGCAACAAACATGCGCATGCAGGCGATACATATCCGCGATGGCGTTACGCGCGATCAAGCCCTCCAGTGGGCGGCTAGCCTGGCGCATCATTCGCTGCACCCCGTGTCACGTGCTCTGGTCGCAGCGTCAGGGAGTATTCCTGCGATTGCAGTTACACATGTCAAAGAGTTTTCAGGTCTTGGCCTTGAGGGTCAGTTTGACGAAAAGTGCGCTGGTGCTGAAGGCTTGTCGGGCCGAATGCGGTTGGGCTCCAGCGCTTACTGTGGCGTTGACACAGCAATGGGTGCTTCGGGCCGTGTCTATCTGGCCGACAGCCACGGGTGGCTGGCGACATTTGAATTGGAAGAGACATTGAGACCCGATGCGCTTGAAACGGTTGCAGCTCTAAAGGCGCGTGGCTTGACCGTCTGCATGCTTTCAGGCGACGCACATGCAACCGCATCGAGGGTAGCCATGCAGCTGGGTATTAAAAACGTTCAGGGCAATTGCACGCCTGAAACCAAATTGGCGTTGATGAAGGATCGGCAAACCGATGGCCGCAAGGTGTTGATGGTGGGCGACGGTTTGAATGACGGGCCAACGCTTGCTGCCGCGCATGTCTCGATCGCCATTGGTACGGCTGTGCCGCTGGCGCAAGCGCAAAGCGACTTCGTCATACCTGGTGCTCAGTTGTTGATGCTGCCCGCCATGCTTGGCCAAGCCAAAAACACAATGCGCATCGTCAAGCAAAACCTCATTTGGGCTGCGGTCTACAACGCCACGTGTGTGCCGCTGGCATTGGGTGGTTTTTTGCCCGCGTGGCTTGCAGGGCTGGGTATGGCAACAAGTTCTCTCTTGGTGGTGGCCAATGCGGCGCGGTTGTCGCGACTTAAGGCGGCTGTTTGATGGATATTTTGTTTTTACTTGTCCCGCTTTCGGTTTTGCTGGCACTGGCAGTGATGGGTGTGCTCGCTTGGGCTGTCTGGTCGGGTCAGTTTGAAGAGCTCGACAGCGAAGGCGGGCGAATTATCTTGACTGCGCCAGAAGAAATATTGCCACTTGCTGATGCAAGTTTGATGCAGATCAATACGACGGCAGGTGCACAGCGGGACACTAGGGTACAACGTTAGGGAAAGAGGATATTCGACATGACAGCAGTACTGCCAATTCCTACTACGCAAGCACCAGGCCGAATCTGGTCCGCCTCGAAGGCGACGGTCTACAACGACAAGGTGGTGCGCCAGTTCAGCATCATGGCGGTTGTTTGGGGCGTGGTGAGCATGCTGGTAGGCGTGTTTATCGCCGCACAAATGGCTTGGCCCGAACTCAACTTTGGTATCCCGTGGCTGTCGTTTGGGCGGCTTCGCCCACTGCATACAAATTCTGCGATATTCGCATTTGGCGGTTGCGCGCTGTTTGCGACCAGCTACTACGTCGTGCAGCGCACTTGCCAGACCCGGATTATTTCTGACAAGTTGGCGGCCTTCCACTTTTGGGGTTGGCAGGCTGTAATTGTTGCGGCAGCTGTATCTCTGCCCATGGGTTACACCCGCGGCAAAGAGTATGCAGAGCTGGAATGGCCAATCGCAATTTTGATAGCCGTAGTTTGGATTGCATATGCCGTGGTATTTTTCGGTACGGTTGGCATTCGCAAGGTACGACACATCTACGTCGCTAACTGGTTTTACGGCGCTTTCATTATTGCTGTAGCCATGCTGCACATTGTTAACGCTGCGGTCATGCCTGCCGGCTGGATGAAGTCTTATTCAGCTTACGCCGGGGTTCAAGACGCGATGATTCAGTGGTGGTATGGGCACAATGCGGTGGGTTTTTTCCTTACTGCAGGCTTCTTGGGCATCGTCTACTACTTCATTCCCAAGCAGGCAGAGCGGCCGGTGTATTCGTACCGTTTGTCGATCGTTCACTTTTGGGCGCTGATATTTACATACATGTGGGCAGGTCCGCATCACTTGCATTACACAGCGCTACCAGATTGGGCGCAGTCACTGGGCATGGTGTTTTCGCTTATCTTGCTGGCACCAAGCTGGGGCGGCATGATCAACGGCGTGATGACGCTGTCAGGCGCCTGGCACAAGCTGCGTGATGACCCGATCATTCGTTTCATGATTGTGGCCTTGTCTTTCTACGGTATTTCAACCTTCGAAGGGCCGATGCTGTCGATCAAGACCGTCAATGCGCTTTCGCACTACACCGATTGGAATATTGCGCACGTTCACGGCGGTACGCTAGGTTGGGTAGGGTTCATATCAATGGGCGCACTCTACTTTCTCGTACCCCGTCTGTTTGGGAAACCCAAAATGCACAGCGTGCCCGCCATCGAACTGCACTTTTGGGTAGCCACGGTGGGCATAGTTCTGTACATCGCGGCAATGTGGATTGCGGGCGTGATGCAAGGCCTGATGTGGCGCTCCATCAGCCCCGACGGATCTCTCACTTACACATTTATTGAGGGCGTTAAGGCAACTTACCCTTTTTATGTAGTTCGCTTTTTTGGCGGTGTTTTGTATTTGGTGGGCATGCTGGTGATGGCTTGGAACGTTTTCATGACGGTACGTGCCGGCAAGCCAGCGGATGCGCGCATTCCGGCTGAAACCACGGCGACGTTAGCCCACGCATAAGGAGCGGAACATGGCATTTACCCACGAAAAAGTTGAAACCAACAACGCATTGATGATCGTTTTGATTCTGCTGGTGCTCGCAGTCGCCGGGATGGTGGAGATTGTTCCCTTATTCTTTCAAAAGTCCACCACGCAGCCGATTAAAGGCATCGTTCCGGATTCCGCCTTGAAGGTGGTGGGCCGCGATATCTATGTGCGTGAAGGCTGCTACAACTGTCATTCTCAAATGATTCGGCCGCTGGTGGCCGAAACGCTGCGGTATGGACATTATTCAGTTGCGGGCGAGTTTGTATACGACCACCCATTTCAGTGGGGCAGTAAGCGCACCGGTCCGGACTTGCACCGGGTAGGCGGCAAATACAGCGACGAGTGGCATCGGCTGCACCTGACCGCGCCACGCGATTTGGTGCCTGAATCCAACATGCCCGCTTACCCCTGGCTGGAGAAAACAGCGGCAAACCACCAAACCATTCAAGCCCACATGACAGCGCTGCGCAGAGTGGGTGTGCCGTACACCGACGCGCAGATAGCCGCTGCGCCCGCAGAAGTACAAGGTAAAACAGAGCTGGATGCGTTGATAGCGTACCTTCAGGGCCTTGGACTTGCGCTGAAATAGAAAGGAAAGAAAATGGACAGCTCTTTTGACATCAACATTCTCCGCAGCCTGGTCACAGCAGCCGGCTTTGTCCTTTTCATCGCTGTTGCTTTTTGGGCGTACCGACCCTCCCGAAAAGCGGCATTTGACGAAGCTGCCCAGCTGCCTTTTGTCGCAGAGCAGGAGCCGCGATCATGAGTGATTTTGTCAATGGATTTTGGTCTTGGTACGTTGCAGCAATCAGCGTAGTCTCCATTCTTGCCTGTGGTTTGCTGCTGTACCTCGCAGGAAAATCTACCGTCATGGCGCATGATGGTAAGAAAGATGACAACACCACCGGGCACGTGTGGGACGGTAACCTGCGCGAGTACAACAACCCTTTGCCCCTCTGGTGGTTGTGGCTGTTTATTTTGACCATCGTCTTTTCCCTGGTCTACCTGGTGGTGTTCCCCGGCTTGGGCAGCTTCAAAGGACTTTTAAAGTGGTCAACCGATAGCGAACACCAGCAAGACGTGACTCAGCTTCGGGCCAAAGTAGCACCGCTGTACACAGCATTTGCTGCACAACCGGTTGAGGCGTTGGCCAAAGACCCGCGCGCGATGGCAGTTGGTGAGCGACTGTTCATGAACAATTGCGCGCAATGCCATGGCTCTGACGGAGGTGGTAGCAAGGGCTTTCCCAACCTGACCAACTCCAATGCAGCCTGGCTCGGCGAGCGTGGTGGCGCTCATATTGTTCAAACCGTGACCAACGGACGCACAGGCCTCATGCCGCCCATGGCTGCGGCCGTCGGTGACGAGGCAGCACTGAGCGATGTTGCGCACTATGTGCTGTCCTTGTCTGGTAGCCCGCACAACGAGATTAAAGCATTTGGTGGTAAAGCGAAATTTACAACCTGTGCGGCCTGCCACGGCGCAGATGGCAAGGGCAACAAAGCTTTGGGGGCCCCGAACCTGACTGACAACTACTGGCTGCACGGCTGGGGCGAGGCCGCGATTATTAGCGCCATCAAGATTGGCAAGAACAATGTCATGCCAGCGCAGTCTCCAAAATTGTCGGCTGAGCAAATTCATGTGGTGGCGGCTTATGTTTTGAGCCTGTCGCAAAGCACGGTGGCAGCGGTTACGCCCAAGGCGCCTTGATTTTTTGAATTCACACGATGGTAGATAGCGTCGAGCAAATCCCTAGCCAAAGAAGAGTTATCCCGATCGCGGTGGATGATTCGTCCAGCGTGGCATCGCTGTACCAGTCAGACGCCAAAATTTACGCGCGCAGTGTGTCCGGGTGGTTTAACTACTGGCGGTGGGCGATGGTGTTTGCAACGCAGTTAGTGTTTTACGGCCTTCCGTGGTTGTCGATCAATGACCGCCAAGCCATGCTGTTTGACTTGGCATCGCGGCGGTTTTACATCTTCAATCTTGTGCTTTACCCGCAGGACTTGATTTACTTGACGGGTCTATTGGTCATTAGTGCCCTGTCGCTTTTTCTATTCACAGCCGTCGCAGGGAGGCTGTGGTGCGGTTACACCTGCCCGCAAACGGTGTACACCGAAATTTTCATGTGGGTCGAACGCAAAATCGAAGGTGACCGCATTGCCCGCATGCGGCTAGATAAATCCCCTTGGGGCTTGAACAAAATTGCCCGCAAAAGCGCTAAGCAAGTGGTGTGGGTTGCGATTGGCTTGTGGACTGGTTTTACATTTGTGGGCTACTTCACACCTATTCGTGAGCTCTCAAGTGGGGTGGTCAATCTTGCTTTGGGGCCATGGGAGCTGTTCTGGGTACTGTTTTATGGGTTTGCCACGTATGGCAACGCTGGCTGGATGCGTGAACAGGTGTGCAAATACATGTGCCCGTATGCACGCTTTCAAAGCGCCATGTTTGACCGGGACACGTTGACTGTGACCTACGATTTGCAACGCGGCGAGGGTAGGGGGGCCCGGCCACGCAGTGATACACCTGAGCAGTACCATGCCAAAGGCTTGGGTGACTGTATAGATTGCGGCTTGTGTGTTCAAGTGTGTCCCACTGGCATTGACATTCGACAAGGTCTGCAATACGAATGCATCAGTTGTTCGGGCTGTATTGACGTGTGCGACGGCGTGATGGACAAGATGCATTACCCGCGCGGACTGATTCGTTACAGCACGGAAAATGGGGTAGAGCAAAACTTTACGCGGTCACAAATGATCAGGCGCGTTTTCAGGCCTCGCGTTTTGGTGTACTCAGCGGTACTGGGTATCGTCACGATTGGTATGGGGTTGAGTCTCTTGACCCGCGATAGCTTCAAGGTTGATGTCCAGCGAGACCGGGGCTTGATGACTCGCGCGGTAGGGCAGGGCCAGATCGAAAATGTGTACAGACTGCAAATCATGAACGCCACTGAGGCGCCACAAAGCTATTCAATTCAGGTGGCGGGCTTAGAGGGCGCTACGGTCAGTCCCGCATCGGACGTGTCGGTAGAAGCGGCCGGCTCGCGTTCAGTGCCCGTTCGGGTGCAGGCGCCGCAAGGCATGTCGGCAGGCTCCCACCCCATTACTTTTGTGGTTTCAACGCTGACGCCGCCAGGGGACGAAGTGGTTGAAAAATCGATATTTTTAGTGCCGCGATAGAAAAGACGTTAAAGGAATCCAGATATGGTGCCGCCTCATACACAGTCGAACAATACGCCGATAGAGCGTCCGTGGTTCAAGGAGTTCTACGTTTGGATGGTGATTTCTGGGCCGGTATCCGTTGTTCTAGCCTGCGCCGTGACGGCAGTTTTCATTTTTCAAGGGCCCGACGCGGTGGTGTCTGAGGACTACTACAAAGAGGGCCTTGCACTTGCCAAAGAGGTTGAAGTGGCAAAGCCAGCCATGCAACCCGCAAATACAGGCCGAAACCACAGTGCCACAGGGGGCAAAAATCATGACAAGCCTTGATCTGGAAAAATCGCGCCGGGTCAAACTTTGGATAATCGTTACGTGGCCAGCTTTTTTGGCAGCTTGCTTGCTCGAGGCTATGGTGTTCGCAACGATCGATCCAGCGGAAGTCCATTGGCCAGGTGTGACGGCACAGCCGTCTCGCCAGGCGATTTACACAGCAGCGTTTTTCAGCTTTTGGCTTGTCGCCATTGGCTGCAGCAGCCTTGTGGTGTGGTTAAGCAAACCGCCGCGGGATGTCAACGACACTGCTCGTGGTTAACGAGCAGTTTCAACGCGGCAGCATTTTCAATATGAACATGACGCTGATTGACCGTGATGACGCCATCCTCAGCAAATTTTGAAAAAGTACGGCTGACTGTTTCGAGCGTCAGACCCAAATAGCTACCGATTTCTTCTCGCGTCATCCTCAGCACCAGATCAGAACTTGAAAACCCGCGCAGCTGCAAACGCTGCAACAAGTTCAGTAAAAACGCCGCCAGCCTTTCTTCTGCCCGCATATTTCCCAAAAGCAGCATAACGCCGTGTTCGCGAACGATTTCGCGGCTCATGAGTTTGTGTACGTGGTGTTGTAGCGCTTGGACTTCTCTGCTTATTTCTTCAATCCGGTCAAAGGGGAGGGCGCAGACTTCGGTATCTTCCAGCGCGATAGCGTCACAAGAATGTACGTCTGCGGCAATACCATCAAGCCCCAGGATTTCACCCGCCATTTGAAACCCGGTTACCTGACCCCGGCCGTCTTCTGTTCCAACGCAAGTCTTGAAAAAACCACTGCGAATGGCGTACAGCGACGTAAAGGGGTCACCTGTGCGAAAAAGAGCAGTACCTCGTTTGACAAACGGACGCCTTGTCACCAGCCCGTCAACGCGTCGGAGTTCATCTGCATTCAGGCCAATGGGCATGCAAAGTTCGCGCATATTGCAGTTTGAGCAGGCAATTTTGATAGAGAGTTGGTCCACAGTCGACCTTAAAACCAGAGATCTTGATCGTACAACAAGAGGTGTTGCCGGCGAAACAAAAGAAGTGGTGCTTGATGACATGGTGTATTCCCGCGCTTATTAAATTTTTTGCTGTACGGACTGAGCAAAGTTTGCGATACATCAAAACCTTTAAACCAGACTACCGCATGATACAAATTAAACTGAAAGAATTTCGTGACTCGACCTGATGAATCCACAGTGTGTAATGACGCCTAGCTCAGGCGTGCAGGACAAAGCGCCGTGCGCGCTTTTTTCGTGTGATTTTTGAGATGCAGACCACTTTGGCTCTTACTGCGCTGCTAATGGGCCTTGCAGGGGGGCCACATTGTGTGGCCATGTGCGGCGCAGCCTGCGCGGGCATTGGTAGAACGCAGACTGGCCAAAGCAAACGGGCTTTGTGGGTGTTTCAGGTCGGCAGACTTGCTGGCTATTCAGCGATGGGTGCCTTGGCTGCGTTTTCAATACAGGGCTTGGGCTGGCTCAGTGTGCATGCTGCGGCGCTGCGCCCAGTGTGGTCCATGTTTCATGTAGCGGCAGCATTTTTAGGTTTGATGTTGCTCTACCAGGCTCGTCAACCGATCTGGCTTGAGGACTCTGCGCGTAAAGTCTGGGCCGGCGTGCGCAAGCTGACCGGCAGCGCGAATGGCAATACCAACGGCAGTGCAGCCTTGGCATCTACCGGGCTTTTGGGTGTGCTGTGGGCATTGCTGCCCTGCGGTCTGCTGTACTCGGCCCTGCTCGTAGCGGCAATGACCGGTAGCGCTGCACAGGGCGCAGGTGTGATGGCGCTTTTCGCCTTAGGCAGCGGGGTCTCATTGATGGCAGGGCCTTGGCTTTGGCTTCGCCTGCGGAGGCCGGGCTCAGGCCAGTGGGCGATACGTATTGCCGGCCTCGCGCTTTTTGCAAGCTCTTCATGGGCGCTTTGGATGGGCTTGGTGCAGAACACTGCACCGTGGTGCGTTGCGCCCTAATTTTGTGCGCAGCTGCAGCTCAGCCAGCACCCATCTGCCAACAAAATAGCTCTTACAATCCGCTTTTCCGGGTTCCGCCCGCTACACTTTTACGGACGTAAGACATGTTGAACAAGCAGTTGTGTGGAGTGGTATTTTCAATTTTTGCGCTGGTGGCCTGCGGCAAAAAACAAGACATGCCTGCAGTCGCACCAGCTGCTGCTGGCGCCGAGGAAAAAATCCTCAATGTCTACAACTGGCCGGATTACATTGCCAAAGACATGGTGGCCAATTTTGAAAAAGAAACTGGCATTAAGGTCAACTACCAAACCTTCGAGAACAACGAAGTCTTGCAGGCCAAGCTGGTTGCCGGCAATACGGGGTATGACATCGTGGTTCCGGGGGCGGTGTTTGCCAAGCCGCAAATTGATGCGGGTTTGCTGCAAAAGCTGGACAAGTCGAAAATTACGAACTACGCCAACCTTGACACATCGCTGATGGGCAAGCTGGCTGCAGTGGATCCGGGGAATGCTTACCTCGTTCCTTGGGCCTGGAGCTTCACAACAGTGGGCATCAATCAAGCCAAAGTGGCAAAAGCCCTTGGTGCAACCCCTATGCCAGCGAATGCCTGGGAGCTTGTCTTTAACCCGACGTACACCAGCAAACTGAAGTCTTGCGGTATCGCGTTTTTAGATTCTCCCACCGAAGTATTGCCGCCCGCCATGCACTTTTTAGGCAAAAACCCGTATTCGAATGACCCGGCCGACCACAAGGCTGCGGGCGACTTGCTGGCGAAAGTACGCCCGGATGTGCGCTTGTTCTCCAGCACCATGATTGATGATTTGGCCGGCGGTAAAGCATGTGTTGCTTTAGGGTGGGCAGGTGACATCAACATAGCGCGGGGGCGGGCGATTGAAAACAAAAATGGAAACAAAGTCGAGGCGTTGCTGCCGGCTACGGGTGGTCTCATTTTCTTCGACAACCTGGCCATCCCCAAAGATGCCAAACACCCAAACAACGCGCATGCCTTCATCAACTATTTCTTGCGGCCAGAAGTGTCAAGCGCACTCACCAACGAGTTGGGCTACCCCACCGCTAACAAAGCGAGCCTGGCAAGCGTCACCCCTGAAATAGCCAAGGACCAAGCGGTTTTTCCGGACGCGGCTAACCTAGAAAAAATGGTGGCCCCCAGCAGTTTCAGCAACGAGGGGCGTCAGTCGATGGGACAGGTGTTTACGCTGTTCAAAAAAGGGGCGTGAAAAGGTGGGCAGTGTGGGCGGTTATTTGAAGACGACAGAGCTCGTCAAGCGCTTTGATGGCGTTGCTGCAGTTAATGAAGTTTCGCTTTCGATCAACAAGGGAGAAATTTTTGCACTGCTGGGCAGCTCGGGTTGCGGTAAGTCAACGCTCCTGAGAATGCTGGCGGGTTTCGAGTCGCCCACCTCTGGCAGCATCACGCTTGATGGTGTGGACATTGCGGGTATCCCGCCCTATCAGCGGCCCATCAACATGATGTTTCAGTCTTACGCGTTGTTTCCGCACCTGACGGTTTGGCAGAACATTGCATTTGGACTCAAGCGTGGCGGCATGCCCAAAGTAGAGCTTTCCCAGCGTGTTGATGAAATGCTGAACCTCACGCAATTGCAGGACTTTGCGCAGCGCAAGCCGCACCAGCTGTCAGGTGGCCAGCAGCAGCGCGTTGCGCTGGCGCGCAGCCTGGCCAAAAAGCCGCAATTGCTGTTGCTTGATGAGCCGCTCGGTGCGCTGGACAAGAAGCTGCGCGAACGCACGCAGTTTGAGCTGGTCAATATTTTGGAAGCGGTAGGCGTGACGTGTGTGATGGTGACGCACGACCAGGAAGAAGCAATGGCAATGGCAACCCGCATTGCGGTGATGAGCCAGGGGCGCGTGCTGCAAGTGGGCACACCCAAAGAGATTTATGAGTACCCCAACTGCCGATTTGTGACAGACTTTATTGGCAACGTGAATTTGTGGGACGGCACTTTGGCGGTGGATGAGGCGGGCCGCTGTGAAGTAAAAACAGTCCAGGGGGTGGTCAGTATTGGGCACGGAATCAGCGGTACGCAGGGTATGGGTTGCGCGGTAGCCATTCGGCCTGAAAAGATATTGATCTCCAAAAGCAGGCCAGCGGTGGGCGAAAACTTGTTTGTCGGCAAAGTCATTGAAATTGCCTACTTTGGCAGCTACAACACTTTTATTGTCGAAACACCGAACGGCGCCAAGGTAAAAATCACCGAGACCAATGTCACCCGCAACGATGGCCAGGAAATCACCTGGAACGACGCGGTGTTCTTCTGGTGGCCAGACACTGCGCCTGTTGTGCTGACGCAGTAAGCACCGCCGCATGAAAATCCAGTTTTTCCCAGGCCGCCGTTTTGTGATTGCCGTGCCTTATGTTTGGCTGCTGCTGTTTTTTGTGCTGCCGTTCTTGATTTTGTTGCGCATCAGCGTGACGGATATGGGCAGCGGTATCGACCCGTTTG
>ENA-OFCX01000230-OFCX01000230.1-metagenomes-genome-assembly--contig:-NODE-230-length-32007-cov-4.312688_pt1 | contig 32007 bp, 29 predicted proteins | sample MGYA00153384_OFCX01 | MGnify analysis MGYA00153384
ATAAAAAAGGATGCCGCTACTATCCCTAAGCCTCCAGACTTCGAATTCAACACAACTATTAATTTATTAAATCTCATTTAAAAATTGTTTTTTGTTCTATATTTTATTCTGCTCTGAGTGCATCAATAGGTGCAATTTCAACGGCTCGTTTCGCTGGAATAAGACCAGCAAGTGCACCACTAACTACTAAAATTGCTAGAGAAATTAATACTAATTGTACATCCACTTCCGGATTATAAAAAGGCCCCTCAGCATCTGCTGGAATGCTACTTGCAACTGCTTGAATTACACCCAATCCGGCAATTAGCCCAAAATATCCAGCAATGGAAGTTAAAAAAACCGATTCTAAAATTATTTGACCGATTATCATATAAGGTTCTGCGCCAAGTGCTCTTTTGATACCTATTTCGCGGGTTCGCTCTCTTACAATTATGAGCATAATATTACTAACACCAATAATGCCTGCCAATAAGGTTCCGACACCAACAACCCATACCAAACCAGTGATTCCGTTAAATAAACCCATAATTTTGTTATACTCTTTTTCCATATTCCAATGACCGACTGCCATCTGATCTTCTGGCGAAATATGATGACGCTCTTTTAAAAGGGTAATTACTTTTTCTTCTACTTTGGAAGCCTGAATACCATCTTTTGCCATAAAAGAGAACCAACCAACCCTATCTCCATAATTAAAAGTAGTTTGAAAAGTAGTAAATGGAACATGAACATTCGAAGTTTCTTCTTCTGCCTGTCGACCGGTTTTTCTGCTATAAAATACCCCAACAACTGCAAAGTAAACTCCATTAATTTTAATGTACTCACCGATTGGATTTTCGCCTTTATTGAATAGTAAATCGCGTACTCGAGTACCAATTAAAGCGATTTTTCTTTTCTGATCTATATCTAATTTATTAATAGTTCTACCATCTAATAAATTTAATGTTTCAATTTTAAATGTATCTGGATAATCGCCATAAACACTAAAACTTCCGGTTTTATTATTTCGATAAACAGCATTTCTACCTTCGTAGTTGCCAAGCTGATTTCTAGGAGCTATTGCTGCCAATTCTGGAATAAATTCTCGAATAGCAGCTACATCATCATTATTGTAGTTAAATCTTCTACCTGGCTGAAATCCATCATACGCTTTATTGGTTCGCTGAGCCCAAACAAAAAAACTATTGGTTGCCGTTCCATTAAAATCTCGTAAAACTCCGTTCTTTAATCCATTACCCGAACCCATCATCACAACTAACATAAAAACTCCCCAAAACACGCCAAAAGCAGTTAGAAAAGTTCTGAGTTTGTTTTTTTTGATGGTACTAAAAATTTCTTGCCAATTGTCTAAATCAAACATAATTTTAAGTTTACTCGTCGCGAAGTGCAACGATTGGTTGAATTTTAGCAGCTCTCATTGCTGGAAATAGCCCAGCTAAAGCACCAGCAACTATAAGTATACAAGTTGCTGTCAAAGAAACATTTAAATCTACTTCTGGGTTTCTGAAAAAATCAGATGGTGGCATAAATTTTTTTGCTGTTTCTAACACAATAACACCCAACAGCAAGCCTAAATAGCCCGCCAAAGCTGTTATGGTAACAGATTCTTGCAAAATCAGACTAACGATAGAACCAGGAGTTGCTCCAAGTGCTTTTCTGATTCCTATTTCTTTTGTTCGTTCTTTTACTACAATCATCATAATATTGCTCACACCAACAATACCAGCTATGATGGTTCCAATACCAATAATCCAAACAAAAATGCGAATACCCATAAACATATCCATTACCTGTTTAAAATTTACTGCATTATTGAAAATTTGAAGTGCTTGACGATCTTCTGAGTTAAAATTATATTTAGCTGCCAGGTAATTTCGTATATCTTCTAAAGTTCGATTGCTTTGAATGATGTTTGCCTTTCCTGTTGTAAGCCAAATTATGTCTAGATTTGTTTTTCGGTTGTAAACTTGTTGAGCGGTAGATACTGGAATATATACTCGTTCATTATCTCCTCGACCTTGATCGGTAAAAACTCCAATTACCAAGTAAGGAGTTCCGCTTATATCTAAATACTCGCCAAGTGGTTCATCTTTTCTGAAAAGAGCTTCTTGTACAGGTTTTCCAATAATTACAACCTTTCTATACTGTTCTATATCAGATTCATTAATGTTTCTTCCAGAAACCATTTGATAATTTTCGAGCTTATTGAGTTCGGCACTACACGCAATTGTCCAAAACGACCCGGTTTCATTTTTATATTTCATTTTACCGGCATTCCATACGCCAAATCGAGAAGTTATGGTTTCTATTCCTTCAATATTATTTTTTATGTAATGATAATCTTCGTTGGTAAGTTGTATTTTTCTGTTTGACTGAGTGCCGTTGAAAGGCATGCTAGTTGTGCCACCTTCAACCCAAATCGTGTTTGTTGCATCCGATAAAAACTGATGACTTACTCCATTTTGCAGACCATTGCCAGATCCCAATAAAATAATCATCATAAAAATACCCCAAGCCACACTAAAACCTGTAAGTATAGTTCGAAGACGATTCCGTTTTATGGTATCGAAAATCTCTTGCCATTTATCAATGTCAAACATTGGATTTGTTGGTTATCAGGTTTTCTGTTAACTCATTTTCTATCAAGCCATCTCGCAATCGTATTATTCGTTGCGTTCGCTCAGCAATATCATGTTCGTGGGTTACAATAATAACCGTCATTCCACTGGCATTTATTTCTTGAAGCAAATTCATTACTTCATAGGAGGTTGTTGTATCCAATGCTCCAGTTGGCTCATCGGCTAATATTACTTTGGGTTGAGAAATTAATGCTCTGGCTATGGCTACTCGTTGTTTTTGACCTCCACTCATTTCGCTTGGCAAGTGTTCAGCCCAATCTTCCAAACCTACTTTTTCAAGGTACTCCATCGCTATTAAATTTCTTTTCTTTCTATTTACTTTTTGGTAATAAAGTGGCAATGCAACATTTTCCATTGCATTTTTAAAAGAAATAAGATTAAATGACTGAAATACGAAACCCAAAAATTTGTTTCTGAATTGAGCGGCTTTTGCTTCACTTAAATCTTTTATTAGGGTTCCGTTTAAATGATAATTTCCTGAATCATAGTTGTCCAATATTCCTAAAATATTCAACAAAGTTGATTTTCCTGAACCAGATGAACCCATAATCGAAACCATTTCGCCAGCCTCAATTGACAAATCTATGCCTTTTAAAACCTGAAGTTTGTTGGCACCAACCGTATACGACTTTTTAAGATCCTTTATTTCTAACATAGAGCGAGTAGATGCGCTGAAAAATGAGTATACTTTATCAACAATCAATATTAAATAATAAGTAATTATTTAGCTAAAAAATAGCTTAATTGTTACATTAAAAGCGATTTTGATAAAACGAAAGAATTTTTGCTTTACTTTAAAATAACCGGTCCGCTGCTTACTTTATTACTTTTATTCAATCTACGATCAACAATAAAATAATCAAAACGTAAGGTATCACTTCCTCTAAACTGGATATTGATTAAGTATTCTATTCTGCCTTGTACACTTTTAGTTCCTCCTACCGAATTAAAAAAAGGTATTCTTCCATTATAGTTCAATGTATCACCTGTTGGATTTTGATCTGCATCTTTTATTAATACTTTGGAAAATATTCCATTCTTTTTTTCAAAATACTCAATGAAAAAATTAATGTCGAATGGTGCAACAGTATCTCTTTGTCCTAATCCAATATCGGCATCGCCGTCGGTAAATCCAAAATCTAGTACCAAAGCAGAGTCAAGTCCATTAGAACCCTTCAAAACTCTAAACGTGTTAGAAGTAATTATTGGTTGGTCTGGAAAAGTAACTGGATCTTCACATGAAGATACAACTGTAATTACATATATGCTTGTCAGTAAAAAAAGAAATTTAAGATGTACTTTCATTTTTAAAATAGAAAATTTAAAATAAGGCTAAATTTAACGAATTTTTTAAGCGAGTGTTGCTTATCTATTATTAATTTTAATGAGCTTTACGCAGCAGGATCAAATCTTTCAACTTAAAACAGTTATAGAATTTGAAAATTTATGTCTCAAAATATTTCAATATCAGGCAGAAATGGTTCCAGTTTATGCTAAATATATTAAACTTTTATCCATAATTCCAGCTCAAGTAAAATCTATTCGTCAAATTCCTTTCCTTCCAGTTAATTTTTTTAAATCTCATCATGTTAAGGGTAATGATGATTATAAATTAATTTTCACTAGCTCTGCCACAACCGGATCTGAAGTTTCACAACATTTTGTTCAAGACTTATCTATTTATAAAAATAGCTTTAATCATTGTTTTAAACAATTTTATGGGAATCCACCACCCCTTACCATTTTGGCTTTACTTCCATCGTATTTAGAAAGAGGCGGATCTTCTCTCGTTTATATGGTTGAAGAATTGATAAAACAATCTGCACTTGATAGTGGATTTTACCTATATAATCATGAAGAGCTTTATGAAAAATTAATAAAGATTCAAAAACAAAAAAAACCTGTTTTACTTATCGGAGTTAGTTTTGCGCTTTGCGATTTTGCCGAAAAGTATCAATTAAATTTCCCTGAATTGATGGTAATGGAAACAGGTGGAATGAAAGGCAAACGAAAAGAAATGATTAGGGAAGAGCTTCATGAAATATTAAAAACTAAGTTTGGAGTTACTGAAATTCATTCAGAATATGGTATGACGGAACTTTTATCCCAAGCTTATTCAAAAGGGAATGGAATTTTTGAAACACCAAATTGGATGAAAATCATCATTCGTGATACCAATGATCCATTCACATTTTTAGGTAATGGCAAAACTGGTGGAATTAATATTATTGATTTAGCCAATGTGAATTCGTGTTCATTTATCGCCACTCAAGATTTAGGATCTACCCATGCAAATGGGACTTTTGAAGTAAAAGGCAGATTTGACAATTCGGATATAAGAGGGTGCAATTTGATGGTGGAATAATCAGATAACTTTAATCAAAAAATAATTCTTCTTTCCTTTTTGAACAATTAAATACGTATCGTTTAACAATAATTCTTTTCCAATATTTATTTCGCTGTTGCTAATTTTTTCTCTGTTTAGCAGAACACCACCTCCAGCAATCATTTTCTTTGTTTCTCCTTTTGAAGGAAAAATAGAGGTATGGTTCGCTAATAAATCTTGGATAGAAATAGAAGAGTTAAACAACTCTCGATCGATTTCAAACTGTGGAATACCTTCAAAAACTTCAAGAATAAATTCATTTGATTTGCCTTTCAAAAATTCGAGGGAACCATTTGCAAATAAAAAATCAGTTGTACTATTAGCAGTTTCAAGAGCAATTTTACCATGAACTCTCTCTGTTACATCTTCAGCTAAAACCTTTTGTAGATTTCGCAAATGTGGTGCAGTTTTATGCTCAGAAATTATTTTTTCTACATCGCCTTGATTTAACAATGTAAATATTTTAATAAAAATCTCAGCATCTTCATCACTAGTATTTAGCCAAAACTGATAAAATTTAAATGGTGAAGTAAGGGTTGCATCCAGCCAAATATTTCCACCTTCTGATTTTCCAAATTTAGTACCATCCGATTTTTTAATTAATTGTGTTGTTAATGCAAAAGCATCGCCTCCAGCTTTTCTCCTTATTAATTCAGTACCCGTCAAAATATTACCCCATTGATCTGAACCACCCATTTGAAGTACACAATTTTTCTCTTTCCATAAATAATAGAAATCAAATCCTTGTATTAATTGATAACTAAATTCGGTAAATGACATCCCGGTTTCTCCATCCATTCTATTTTTCACCGAATCTTTTGCCATCATGTAATTGATGGTGATATGTTTACCTACGTCACGAATAAAATTGAGGAAATTTAGTTTTTTAAACCAGTCGTAATTATTTACAATTTCTGCTTTATTAATTCCTTTTTCAAATTCCAGAAATCTTTCTAATTGATTTTGAATACTTTTTAAATTTTCATTTAAAACATCTTCAGAAAGTAGATTTCGTTCTTTTGATTTGCCAGATGGATCACCAACCATGCCTGTTGCGCCACCCACTAAAACCAATGGAATATGGCCAGCTCTTTGAAAATGCAGTAAAGTCATGATCTGCGCCAGACTTCCCACATGCAATGAAATTGCTGTTGGATCGAAACCGATATACCCTTTCACTTTTTCTTTTTTCAACAACTCTTCCGTTCCTGGAGTTATGTCATGCAACATTCCTCTCCATCTCAATTCTTCAACAAAATCCATTGTGTTATCCTTTTTTTGGCAAATATAAACTTTTGAGTAAAGCGAGTGTAGTGTTTCAAACCGATATTAATTCGACTTAACCATAATTTAAAATTGACTTAATGTTATCGAAATTTAGAAACTTTAATTTTATTTGAAACAAAATGTCTACTTTAGAATCAAGATTATGAACTACTTATCACACTTTTACTTTGATCAGCATAACAATGACCCATATTACATTGCAGGCATTGCTTTACCAGATATGGTGAAAACTTGTAATAGAAGGTGGAATGTTCATCCAGATTCGAGTGTCGGTGATAACTCATTTCAATCTTCTATTATTAAAGGTTGGAATAGACATTTAGCAGTTGATGCACTTTTTCATAATTCAGGTTTTTTTAAAACAGAAACAGGAAAAATCAAAAATTACATAGCCGAAATTGATTTCGAAAATAGAAACATCCGTCCGTTTGTATTAGCTCATATTGGCTTAGAATTAATCTTAGACCATTATTTACTGAAAACTAAAAAAGTAAGCTCATCACATTATTATCAGATTTTAGCAGCCTGTGATTCCAAAGAGTTTTCAACTTTTTTAAAACAAAATGGAATTGAAAATTCAGAATTGTTTGAAAAATTTTATACTCAATTTATTGATTACCGTTATTTAAATAATTATCAAAACAATGAAAACTTCGCTTATGCGTTAAACCGAATATGTAAGCGTGTTTTTGGTGCTGAAATATCATTGCTTAAACAAGAAGAACTTGGTTTTTTATTAAATGCATATATTAAGGATTCAGAAAACACATTTATCTTTATATTTAACGAAATTTCGAATCAATTACTCTTAAATGAAGTTCATTTACCTAACAGTTTCCAGCCTACTAATTAGCTTTTCTCTCTTTGCTCAAAGAAAATACAGTAACGAATTCTTAAATATTGGAGTTGGTTCGAGGGCTTTTGGTATGTCTAATGCAGTAGTAGCTAGCACAAACGATGTTTATTCAGGTTATTGGAACCCAGCTGGCTTAACCAAAATGAGTGGTAATGCACAAGTTGGACTAATGCATTCAGAATATTTTGCAGGTATAGCGAAATATGATTTCGGAGGTTTTGCAGCCGCTATTGACAATACATCTTTCATTGGATTATCAGTTATTAGGTTCGGAGTAGATGATATTCCCGATACTTCTGAATTAATAGATGCAGATGGAAACATAAATTATGATAAAGTAAAATCCTTTTCATCTGCCGATTATGCTTTTTTGCTTTCATATGCTCGAAAAGTAAATGTGAAAGATAGTTTGCGATCAGGTTTTAGTTACGGAGCGAATGCAAAAATTATCCACCGCAAAATAGGTTCTTATGGCAAAGCATGGGGATTTGGAATTGATGCAGGTGCTCAATATCGAATTAAAAAATTCACGTTTGCTCTAATGGCAAAGGATATTACGACCACTTTCAATGGTTGGAGCTATAATACTGAAAATTTAGAGGACGTGTTTACCGCTACCAATAACGAAATCCCAAAGAATTCATTAGAAATTACACTGCCAAAATTTATTATTGGAACGGCCTTTTCCTCAGCAATTTCCAAAAAAATAGGAATAACTACTGAAATTGATTTGGATATTACAACGGATGGACCTAGAAATGTACTTTTTAGAAAACCAGGCACACCGCTAAGTCTTGATCCTCACATGGGTTTAGAACTCGATTATGCTAAAATTGTGTACTTGCGAGGCGGCGTAGGAAACATTCAGCGAACCCTTGATTTTGAAAATCAGGAGTCGTACACCATTCAACCAAACATAGGTTTAGGATTAAAAATCAGGAATCTCTCGATAGATTATGCACTTACCAATATCGGAAACACCTCCGATGCTTTATATTCGAATGTTTTCTCACTGCGTCTCGACCTTATTAAAAAAAAAAGCCTGAGATAATTGAAGTTCCAACTGGACCTAAAGAAATTAATTTGTATCCGGTAAAATAATACGTAAATACAATCCCAATTTCCAATTTTCTGAATAGTTTTGTTTCAAACTATCTAATAGTTTAATCATGAACCAAGAAGAAGCCGGAGCAAAAATCAAGCAATTATCAACTGAACTTAAACGCCATAATTACAATTATTATGTCTTAAGTGAAGCTACAATTAGCGATCAAGAGTTTGATTTTTTATTAAAAGAATTAATTGAACTGGAAACAAAATTTCCAGAATTAATAAAATCCGATTCACCATCGCAGAAAGTAGGTGGCGAAATCAATAAAAATTTCCAAACAGTGCAGCATAAATTTCCCATGCTATCATTGGGAAATACTTATTCAGAAACTGATCTTTTGGCATTTGACATAAGGGTGAAAAAGATAATCGGCGAAGATTTTAGCTATGTATGCGAATTAAAATTTGACGGTTTGGCAATGGGTATCAGCTATGAAAATGGCGAAATGAAACAGGCAATAACTCGCGGAGATAGTAGTAAAGGAGATGATGTAACGAATAATGTAAAAACAATTCATGGATTGCCTCATTCCATTAATCAAGCAAATTTGCCTGAAAGTTTCGAAGTACGTGGTGAAGTAATAATGCACAGAAAGGCTTTTGATAAACTAAATGAAGCGCGAATAAAAGAAGGGGAACAACCTTTCGCTAATCCAAGAAATTTTGCTTCAGGTAGTATGAAACTGCAAGATCCGACCCAAGTAGCTAAACGCCCAATGGATTGTTTTATTTATGGTTTTTATGCAAATTCTATATTTAAAAATGGGCATTTCGAAAATATGATGGCGTTAAAGGATCAGGGATTTAATGTTTCTGATCATATAAAAAAATGCAAAACTATTGCCGAAGTTTTAGATTATATTAAAAAATGGGAAACGGAACGGGAAAATCTTAGCTACGATATTGATGGAATCGTTATAAAAGTAAATGAGATTAACTTGCAGGAGGAATTAGGATTTACGGTTAAATCACCACGTTGGGCAATTTCCTATAAATATCAGGCAATGCAAGCCACTACTTTACTGAAACAGGTTACCTATCAGGTTGGTAGAACCGGAGCAGTAACTCCAGTTGCTAATTTAGAGCCTGTGCAACTTGCTGGAACTGTGGTAAAAAGGGCAACTTTGCATAATGCTAACGAAATATTGCGACTTGATTTGCATGAGGGTGATACGGTTTTGATTGAAAAAGGAGGAGAAATTATTCCTAAAATAATCAGTGTTGTTTCAGAATTTAGGTTGGCAAACTCAAAATCAATTGAATTTCCGAATAAATGTCCAGTTTGCAATACGTCATTAATTAGAAATGAAGGAGAGGCAGTTTTTTATTGTCCAAATGGTAAAGAATGTGCTCCTCAAGTAATCGGCAAAATTCAACATTTCACTAGCCGTAAAGCGATGAACATAGATGGAATGGGCGATGAAACCGTAGAATTATTGGTAAAAGAAAATTTGATACATACACTTGCAGATATTTATCAATTAAATAACAATAGAGAATTATTGCTTGGTATAGGCAGGCTTGGCAAAAAATCGGTTGATAACTTGCTTGTCGGCATTGAAAATTCAAAACAAATGCCTTTTGAAAAAGTGCTATTTGGCATTGGAATTAGATTTGTAGGCGAAACCATCGCAAAAAAATTAGCGAATCATTTTATAACTATTGATGAATTAATAAAAGCAACATACGATGAACTTTTGCTTGCAGATGAAATTGGTGACAAGATTGCATTGAGCTTAATAGAATTTTTTGATCAACAAATAAATATTGATTTGATTGAAAAATTAAGAACAGCAGGTCTTAACTTAGCAGTTGAAGAAAAAAGTAATCAACCAACTTCTGACAAATTAAAAGGAATAAGCTTTGTTCTTTCTGGCGTTTTTGAAAAATATAGTAGAGAAGAATTAATAAAAATGATTGAAGAGAATGGCGGAAAAAATCTTAGCGCAGTTTCTTCAAAATTAAATTACCTAGTTGCTGGAGAAAACATGGGACCTTCAAAAGCTGAAAAAGCAGCTTCTTTTAATATTCCTGTGATTAGTGAAACTGAACTTATAACAATGATACAACATGAAAATATTTTATAACAACCGCCTTGCCATAGCTTATAAGCAATTGCAAAAAGAAGTTAGAAAGTTAAAAAGCAAGCAGACGATTGAAAAAGTACAATACGAAAATGTAACTAGTGTAGGTTTACTTTTCGAAGCAAAGGAAGAAAGAGATATCGTAAACATCGAAAACTTTATACAAACATTAGAAAAAGAACATAAAAAAGTAAAAGCATTAGGTATTATTTCTGAGAAGCTTCTTGAAACTATAAAAAAGCCTTTGCATGGAGTTGAGTTTTTTACTTTTAAAGATGTGAATTGGAAACTAGCTCCAGAACATGAAAATGTTAAGAAATTTATCATTATGGAGTTAGATATGCTTATCAATCTATCCATGGGCAAATGTTTTCCGATGACTTTTATTGCAGCACATACGCCAGCACGATTCAGAATTGGTGAATTCCAACCTGCTAGTAGTTTTGTTTATGATTTTATGATAGATAACAGTGAAAGCAACGAGCTATCGAAATTTATAACCAATGTTAGTCATTACTTAAATTTATTAAAGAAATAATCACATGAATTTACAGGGCATTGGTGTAGCACTTGTTACACCTTTCGATAATGAGGGAGAAATTGATTTTTTGAACCTTGAAAAATTAATTAATCATGTGATTAATAATGGAATAGATTACATTGTTCCGATTGGTACCACGGGAGAATCAGTAACATTAAGCTCAGATGAAAAATTAGAAATTCTTAGATTCACAGCCAAAATTGCTGCGGGTAGAATAAAATTAGTTGCGGGTATTGGTGGAAATAACACCAAAGAGCTTATCGATTTTATGAGAAAATTTGATCCTACAGGATATACTGCAATTTTATCAGTAAGTCCTTATTATAACAGACCGAACCAGGAAGGTATTTACCAACATTATAAAATTTTTGCAGAATCGGCTCCGCTGCCAGTTATACTTTACAATGTACCTACGCGTACCGGTAGTAACCTACAAGTTTCAACGATTTTAAGACTTGCCAACGAAAAAAATATTGTTGGAATTAAAGAAGCGTCTGGGAATATGGGTCAATGTATGGAGTTAGCAGCTAAAAAACCGAAGGATTTTCTGCTGATTAGCGGTGATGATGCCCTTACATTACCATTAATAAGTCTCGGTTTCGACGGAATTATCTCTGTTGTCGGAAATATTTTTCCAGCAAAATTTTCTAAAATGACTCATTTTGCCTTGCAAGGAAACTACGATGCCGCACGAGAAATTCACAATGAACTACTCGAATTTATTGATTTATTGTTTGCAGATGGTAGCCCTGGAGGAGTAAAGGCAGGCCTAAAATCGATGGGAATCTGCGGAGATTATGTTCGATTACCATTGGCAAATGTGAATGCTGAGGTAGCAAACTCAATCCATAAATTTTTAGAATCTAAAAAATAATTGATCTTATTATTAAACAAAAAACCCACTTGAATCAATTCAAGTGGGTTTTTTTACTTAAGTAAAAAAAAATATTACTTTTTAGTTGCTTTAGCAGCTTTTGCAGCTTCTTGGTTTTTGTGATCTTGTACTTCTAAACGAATTGATTGAGCAAGGTTTTTTAAATCCTGCATTCCTTTTCTTACACGGGTTCCAGCAGCGCTGTTTCCTTTGTTGTAAAACTTGTCTGCATCACCTTCTAATTCAGTAACCAGATTTTTGAATTCATTGAATTTTTTCATTTTAGAATCTTTTTAAAAGTTTTAATTTCAGTATTTATTGTTTAAGCTAATGTAGAATCATTTATTTAAAAAAACAACACTTAAAAAAAATATTATGCTTCTGCTAATTTTTGTTGTTGATACTTACCTGCATCTAATTTTACAACCACTTCGCTGAACGCTTCCAAGGTTCTATTCACATCTTCAATGGTATGCAATGCAGTTGGAATAATTCTTAGCATTAATTGCCCTTTAGGAATAACCGGATACATTACAATAGAGCAAAAAATTCCATAATTTTGTCTCAAATCCATAATCATATTGGTTGCTTCTGTTATATCACCATTAACAAATACGGGTGTAACCATGGTATTAGTAACCCCAATGTTAAAACCTCTTGCTTTTAATCCACTTTGTAGCGCATTGGCAATTATCCAAAGATTATCTTTTAGTTCGGGTTTGTTTCTCAGCAACTCTAATCTTTTTCTTAAACCGATAACCATTGGCATAGGTAATGATTTAGCAAATGTTTGGGATCGCATATTGTATCTCAAATAATTACAGATTTCTTCTGTACTAGAAATAAATGCTCCAATACCAGCCATTGATTTAGCAAATGTTCCAAAATAAATATCTACTCCATCTATAACTCCTTGTTGCTCATGAGTTCCGGCTCCTGTTGCACCCATAGTACCAAAACCATGAGCATCGTCTATTAATAATCTAAATTTGAATTTACTTTTTAAATCTACTACTTCTTTCAATTTACCCATCGCACCCGACATGCCAAAAACTCCTTCGGTAATTACCAAAATTGCACCACCTGTATTTTCTACCCATTTTGTTGCTCTCTCTAATTGCTTTTCCAAACTGGTCATATCATTGTGTGTATAAACAAATCTTTTTCCGGCGTGTAAACGAACTCCATCAATAATACAAGCATGTGATTCTGCGTCGTATACAATTACATCATGTCTGTCAACTAATGAATCAATTGCCGACATAATACCTTGATAACCATAATTTAATAAAAAGGTATCCTCTTTTCCTACAAATTCAGAAAGTTCTTTTTCTAATGCTTCGTGATGGTTTGAGTTTCCAGACATCATTCTGGCACCCATTGGGTAAGCTAATCCAAATTCTTTTGTGCCTTCTTCATCGGCTTTCCTTACTTCGGGATGATTTGCCAGACCTAAATAGTTGTTTAAACTCCATACTAAATGCTCTTTTCCTCTAAAAAACATGTGAGGAGCAATAGGTCCTTCTAATTTCGGAAATGAAAAATAACCATGCGCCATTTTTCTATGTTGCCCTAAGGGACCTTGATTTTTTGAAATTTTGTCGAATAAATCCAATGTGTGTTTATTTAATGTTAACTGAATATTAATTTCTTGTTTTTTGCAAATTTAAACTATATTAACTCATTAACAAAGTGAAGTGTTTTTGAATTTTAAAAGAAAAATTGATGGAAATAGAATTCAAAAAAAATCAGAAGTGAGAAAATTATAATATGTTGTTTAATAAGTGAACTAATTACTAAAGTTCAAAATCAGAAATTAAAAGTTGAAAATTAAAATATATGTGCGTTTTAAGTGTACTAACGCACTTATTTAATTTATGTTAAAAAAAATTAATTATTTGTAAAATATTTAAGTTCAATTAGAAAAAAATTGTATTCACAAAAGGTAGATGAAATAAATTAAGTTTAGGTAATGGAGGAAATAAAGTTAACATTAAGCAGATTGTGTCATGAAAATCTGAATCAAAAATTGGAAAGCTTATTAAAAGCCAGTAAAAGTTTGAAAGATGCCGCTGGAGAGGATACAAAAAGTAGCGCAGGTGATAAATATGAAACGGGCAGAGCTATGTTTCAACAAGAAATGGATAAACTAGACAGGCAAATATTTGAGATAAAAAAACAAAAAGCTAACCTAGATGCTATTAGTTTTGAAGCAAAAAGAGATAGTGTACAACTTGGGAGTTTGGTTACAACTAATCAGGGCAATTTTTTTATTGCTGTTGCGGTTGGCAAAATTGAAGTGGATAATCAATTTTACTTTGCGGTTTCAGCTGAATCGCCGTTGGCAATAATAATGAAAGGCAGAATAGAAGGAGCTGTTTTTACATTTATTAATAAAGAATATAAGATTTTAACCATTTGCTAATTGGTTTTATGAAGGCAAAATAGTGGTTTGCATTTAAATGTTATCTTTGCAACTCAGGAAAAATAACAAAAGCTGATTTCCCCGACGATATATTTTCGTCTCACAGTAATTTTCTACGATATCTATCTTGATTTTGCCAAAAAAATTTAGCGCAGAATATCAACCATTATTTTCATAAAATTAAAAATACACATGAAGTTCGAAGAACTTAATTTAATAGATCCATTATTAAAATCTTTAAAAAAAGAAGGGTATGAAAACCCAACACCTATACAAGAACAAGCAATACCAATTATTTTAGCCGGCAAAGATTTATTGGGTTGCGCCCAAACTGGAACTGGTAAAACTGCTGCTTTTGCTCTACCCATATTGCAACTTTTGCACACCGCAAAAAAACCAGCAATACATCCAATTCCCATTAGAGTTTTAATATTAACGCCAACGCGTGAATTAGCAATTCAAATTGAAGAAAGTTTTAAAGTGTATGGAAGTTTCACAGGCCTAAAACAGTTGGTAATTTTTGGTGGAGTATCTCAAAATCCTCAAACAGACTCTCTAAAAAAAGGAGTAGACATTTTAGTTGCTACCCCAGGCAGATTGCTTGACCTTATTCAGCAGAAATTTATCAATCTTCATCATTTACAAATATTTGTATTGGACGAAGCAGATCGAATGTTGGATATGGGTTTTGTAAATGATGTTAAAAAAATAATTACTAAAATACCAGAACGCCGTCAAACCTTGTTTTTCTCAGCAACTATGCCCCAAGAAATTCAAAAACTGGCAGATACGATATTAAACAAACCTGAAAAAGTTGAAGTAACTCCGGTATCTTCTACTGCTGATACCATTGAGCAGCAATTATTTTTTGTTGAAAAAAACGATAAAAGAAAGTTACTGCAAGAATTATTAAAAGATAAATCAATAAAAAGTGCACTTATTTTTACCCGAACCAAACATGGTGCAGATAAAGTTGCAAAAGATTTAAACCATAATCATATTTTAACAGAAGCAATACATGGTAATAAATCTCAAAATGCACGACAAAGAGCGTTAACTAATTTTAAAGAACAAAAAATAAGAGTTTTAGTAGCAACAGATATAGCTGCAAGAGGTATTGATGTTGACAGTTTAAGTCATGTTATCAATTACGAAATTCCGAATATTCCTGAAACGTATGTACATAGAATAGGCAGAACTGGTAGAGCTGGAGCAACCGGTATTGCATTCTCTTTTTGTGATGAAGAAGAATTAGCCTATTTAAAAGATATTGAAAAATTAATAGGTAAAAAAATACCTGTTAATGACACTCATAACTTTGTGATGTTTGTAAATCCTGCAAAACTCGCAAACCCTTCTGCACCAGCACCCAAGAAAGCGAATAAACCAAGCAGTAAACAGAGAAATCGTTCGAGAACTCGCCCGGTTATGAAAGCTTAAAAATTAAAAAGGTGAATAATTAATAATTATTCACCTTTTTAATTAAAGAAACTTACACTGCTGAAATTACCTCAATAATTTTTTTATTAAAGGCATCTAAATCTGCTGGAGATCTGCTCGTAATTAAATTTTTATCATACACTACTTCTTCATCAATCCAGTTTGCACCAGCATTTTGCATATCTTTTTTAACAGAAGGAAATGAAGTCATGGTAATGCCGTGGAGTTCATCTGTTTCAACCAATAATTGTGGTGCATGGCAGATTGCAGCTACAGTTTTACCAGCTGTAAAAAATGACTTAGCGAAATTAATACAATGCTGATCTCTGCGCATTAAATCAGGATTAATAACACCGCCAGGAATTACCAAAGCATCAAAATCTTTTTCATAGGCATTACTTACTTGCATATCAACAGGTAGTTCAATAGTCCATTTATCATGTTTCCAACCTTTAACTACCTCTTTTTGTGGAGAAACAATATAGACTTTAGCACCTGCATCTTCCAATGCTTTTTTTGGGCTCGTTAATTCACTTTCTTCAAAGCCATTCTCGCTTAGTATGGCAATTTTTTTATCTTTTAATGAATTCATTTTTTAATTTATAGAATAGTTAACATCAACTATTCTATATTTTATTCAATAAAAACTCCAAAAAAAAATCTCTCTGGTTTTACAGAGAGATTTTTTTATTCGCCAAAAAATAATGCTAATTAATCTACATTATCATGCAAAAAAGAATTATTTGGTTTTATCTCGCTTACTCCTTGCTCGGTAGTAAGTGTGAAACGGGATACCGCAGATTCTGATGAATGTGGAACATTTTCCAGTGCCGCATTTTTTCGAATATATGCTGGCTCTTTTTCCAAATCAGCAATACCATTGGTTGCACGTAGTTTCATACTCAAATCTTTTAAACGCAAAATCCGATCTTTATGTCGTTGTTGCTCAAGCATAGTTTGCTCTTGCTCCTCAGTATTTACAACAGGTTCTGGTTCTTGAACTTGCACAACTTGCTTTTTTTCAACTGCTGCACTTACTTTTTTAGTTACAATTTCTTTCTTTTCATTATCAGAAATAGGAGAAACATTCAACTCATCGAAAATACTAACCTGTCTGATATCTGATTTCATAACAGGCTCTGAACTAACTTCTCTTTCAAATTCTATTTTAGTTTCAGGAGAAATAATTGGCTCTTCCAGCGACATTACTTTTCGTTCAATAACTAAAGGTTGGCTGGTTCTCTCAGAGCGTGTTTGAAAACCTGTAGCAATAAGTGTTACACTTATTTTCTCTCCTAAACTAGCATCAAAACAATTTCCCCAGATTATGTCAGCAGTAAGTCCCGCTTCTTCTTGTATATAATTAGTAATTTCAGATACCTCATCCATCAACACTTCATTTGTACCTGAAGTAATATTTAATAAAATATATCTGGCTCCTTCAATTTCATTATCATTCAACAGCGGTGATGCCAATGCAGATTCAACTGCCATTTTTGCTCTTCCTTCTCCCTCTGCTGTAGCAGATCCCATTATAGCTACACCACTGCTTTTCATTACTGTTTTCACATCTTCAAAATCCACGTTTATATAACCTGGCATTGTAATGATTTCTGCTATTCCTTTTGCAGCAGTGGTAAGTATATCGTCTGCTTGTCCGAATGCACTACTCAATGTTAGGTTTCCAAACATTTCGCGTAGCTTTTCATTAGAAATAACCAGTAATGTGTCTACATTTCTTTTTAATTCCTCTAAACCTTCATCTGCTTGTTGCCTTCTTCTTTTTCCTTCGAAACTAAATGGAGTTGTAACAATTGCAACTGTTAGAATACCAAGTTCTTTTGCAGCTTGGGCAATTATTGGACTTGCACCAGTACCTGTTCCACCACCCATACCAGCTGTTATAAACAACATTTTAGTATTTGGGCTTAGCATTTCTTTAATGTCTTCAATATTTTCAATAGCAGAGTTTTTTCCTACTTCTGGAATTGAACCAGCTCCACGACCTTCAGTAAGACTAGAGCCTAACTGAACTTTATTTGGAATCGGACTTAAATCAAGCGCTTGGGCATCGGTATTACAGATAATAAAGTCAACGCCCTTAATACCTTGTAAAAACATATGATTAACTGCATTTCCTCCACCGCCACCTACTCCAATAACTTTTATTAGAGAAGAATTTTCTTTTAACATTTCAAATTTCATGTTGTGTATATTTTGTCTGGTTTGTTTTCTTTTTATTTAATAAAATCAGCATCGTCCAAATCACTTTGGAAAAACTCTTTACCCTTGTTTAGAATTTTATGTAAGAGTCCTTTTCTATTGTTTTCTACTTTCTCTACTTCATTCTGCAATTTTTTTGGAGATGCTTGTAGTTCAAGATTTTTAATTCCTTTTATTACTAATCCAATGCCTGTTGCATACATTGGGCTCTTAATTTCGTCAACATTACTTTTAGCTAAATGCTCATTTGGATAACCAACTCGAGCATCCATACCGGTAATGAATTCTACTAATTGACATAAATGTTTAAGATTTGCTCCACCACCTGTAAGTACAATTCCAGCAATTAATTTCTTTTCAAATCCCGAACTTTTAATTTCATAATGCACATGTTCAATTATTTCTTCCATACGTGCTTGAATGATATAAGCCAGATTCTTTACAGAAACTTCTTTAGGTTCACGACCTCTTAAACCTGGAATAGAAATAATTTCAGTCTCTTGATTTTCGTCTGCTAAAGCTGAACCGAATTTTACTTTTAGCATTTCTGCGTGGGTTTTCATTACGGTACATCCTTCGCGAATATCTTCGGTAATGCTATTTCCGCCAAAAGGAATAACAGCAGTATGACGAATAATTCCCTCATGAAAAATTGCAATGTCAGTAGTTCCACCCCCGATATCAACTAAAACAACACCAGCCTCCCGCTCCTCGTCGCTTAGTACGGCTTCAGCAGATGCCAATGGTTCGAGTATTAAATCTGTAGCTTCTAAATTTGCCTTTAAAACACATTTATTAATATTTGCGGCAGCAGTTATTTGCCCGGTAATAATGTGAAAATTAGCTTCAAGCCTTACGCCTGCCATTCCAATCGGATCTTTAATTCCTGTTTCATTATCTACCGTAAACTCTTGAGGCAAAACATGAATGATTGATTCCCCAGGCGCCATAACCAGTTTGTACATATCCTCAATAAGACGGGCAATATCTTCTCTTGAAATTTCGTCAATTGTATTCTTTCGAACTATAATTCCTCGATGCTGAAGACTTTTTATATGCTGACCAGCGATACCTACATTAACTACTTTGATATCTACACCCGATTTATTTTCAGCTTCAGTTACTGCGTCTTTAATTGCCTGAACTGTTTTTTCAATATTTGAAACTACCCCTCTGGTAACGCCAGCAGATTCAGCTTTACCCATACCCAAAACCTCAATTTTGCCAAACTCGTTTTTCTGACCTACAATGGCACATATTTTAGTTGTACCTATGTCAAGTCCGACAACTAATTCGCCTATTGCTGATGTTGTTACATTTTCCTGCTCTACTTTTTTCATATACTATCTCTTTTGGTACAAACTATTTGATTCGAATATTTTAAATTAATTATACTATATTTTTCCCAGCCTACTTTATTAAGCCCTTGCTTATAAAACACTAAAAGTTTAGTGAATTTTTGATCCAGGTTTGATATATCGCCTAGTAAAATTTTATGAGATCCTACTCTTGGAATTAATTCAAAATCACTATTTTCTTTTACCACCACTTCTTCTATTTGTGCATTCCAGAAATCGTCATTCGAAATAAATTTGGCTAGAAGCAAAAGATCTTGGCTGATTGGAAACTTTAATTTAGATCGAAAATCAGAGCTTTCTGCAATTTTGCCATGTACAACCAATACATTTGGAGTAAAATTAGAAGACAACGGTATTTTTAATCCTTGCGCATCAACATAAAAATGCTCTCCAGAAATATTGATAAACCGGACTAATGGTAGTTTTTGAACAACATTAATTGTTAGCTCACCATCGACTCCTGCATAAACATCTGCTTTTTTTATGTATGGATTCCATTTCAGTTTTTGCTCTATTTCTTTAATGGAAATTAAATGAACTGGCTCACCTATAAATCCTGCATTTTTGCCACCAATTAAATTTAACACGTCTTCTTTTTCCAAAAAGAAATTGTCATTATCCAATTCAACAGAAACTCGTTTACACACAATTTCTTTTTGCTTTTTCTCACTAAAACCAACAGAAATAACCCATGCTGATAAAGCAATGATCCAAGCAAGAATTACAGCAACTATTTTTACTGTTTTCATGTTAGTATTTCCTTTAATGGTTCTACAAAACGATCAATATCTCCAGCTCCAAGCGTAAGTAATAATTTTGGCTTTATTATTTTGATTTTATTTAACAATTCACCATCGGCCACAAATTCTTTATTTTCTAAATTTATGTTTGCTAATAGCATTTGTGAATTAACTCCTTCAATTGGCTTTTCTCTTGCCGGATATATTTCTAATAATATAACCTGATCTGCTAGTGATAAGCTTTCTGAAAAAGCTTGAGCAAAATCTCGAGTTCTGGTGAAAAGATGTGGCTGAAAAACAACTGTCAACTTTAAATTAGGATATAATTGTTTTACTGAATTTATACAAGCTTTTATTTCTTCAGGATGATGTGCGTAATCATCAATGTAAATTTGATTTTCCTGTTTTATTATATATTCAAAACGTCTTTTAACGCCAGAGTAACTCTGAAGAGACTTTCGTATGCTTTCTTCATTAACGCCTTCATTCAATGCTATTGCAATAGCTGCAACGGCATTTTCAACATTATGTAATCCGGGTAAACCTAATGTTAGATTTAAAATTATTTTGGTGCTTTCTATAAAATCAAAATAATAATTTCCATTTTTAATTTGAATGTTATCAGCGTAAAAATCTGCTTTGTTTTGAACTGAATAACTATTATTTTTTTGTGAAATTGCTAATCCATTTTTTACAATTAGCACACCATCCTTTTTAATTTGACTTGCAAACTCACGGAAAGAATTTTCTAATGATTTGGGATCACCATAAATATCTAAATGATCGGCATCCATGGAGGTAATAACAGCAACATCTGGATGTAATGTCAAAAATGATCTATCATATTCATCAGCTTCAACCACCATTACATTAGATGAGCCAATCAAAAAATTACTTTGATAATTAGTAGAAATACCACCCAAAAATGCCGTACAATCAATCCCGCCTTCTTTCAACAAATGAGTAATTATCGTTGAAGTTGTTGTTTTACCATGTGTGCCTGCTACTGCAATTGTGTACATTCCTTTACTTATAATTCCTAATACTTGCGATCGTTTATAAATTTCGGTGTGTGTTGAAAAATAAGTGTAAAGATTAGTAGTGGTAGGAATTGCTGGTGTGTAAATAACTAAAACTGAACTTGAATTCGTTTTATAGATATTTTTTACTTCTGAAATATCATCTGAATAACTTACCTCAATTCCTTCTAAAATCAGCTGTTTAGTTAACGTAGTTTCAGTTTTATCATAACCGGCAACATTGCATTTTCTTTGTTTAAAATACCTTGCTAGTCCACTCATACCAATCCCTCCGATCCCCAATAAAAAAACTGATTGAATTTTAGCTAGTTCCATCTTTAGTTTTTGGCTAGTTTTAAAACTTCTAATGCAATTACCTCTGCTGAATCATTCAAAGCAAGTTTTCCGATATTTTCACTCAATTGATTACACTCAGTTTCGTCAGCAAGTAATCGCAATACAACTGAACCTAATTTTTCGATTGCTACTTTATCAGCAATTAATATTGCAGCATTTTTACCCACCAACGACATTGCATTTTTTGTTTGATGATCTTCAGCAACTGTTGGAGATGGAATTAAAATTACAGGTTTCTGTACAATACACAATTCTGATATGGTACCAGCACCTGCTCTTGAAATAATTAAATCAGCAATTGAATAAGCATAATCCATTCGAGATAAAAATTCAGTAATTACTAATGAATCATTACTTTTTTGAGCATATTTATTTGAAATATCTTGATAATAAAACTTTCCAGTTTGCCAAATTACTTGGAAACCAGCGTCCAAAAATGATTGAACATGAGCATCCAACGACTGATTTATGGTTCGAGCACCTCCGCTACCTCCAAGTACAAGAATTGTTTTTTTTGAATTTGTAAAACTGAAATAAGAATAACTTTCATCAGATTTATCTTTTATATTGAAAATATCTTTCCGAATTGGATTTCCAGTTAATAATATTTTATTTTTTGGAAAAAATAATTCCATACCAGTAAATGCAACACAAATTTTTGCTGCTTTGCCAGCCAGTGATTTATTGGTAATACCTGGATAAGAATTTTGCTCCTGCAATAAATAAGGCACTCCTCTTAGTGATGCAGCATACAATAATGGACCAGATGCATAACCGCCTACACCTACAGCTACGTCAGGTTTAAATTTATTAATTATCGAAATGGCTTTTATAAAACTTTTAAGCAATTTATATGGAAATAAAAGATTGCTTAATGATAAACTACGTTGGATTCCCTGAATATCAAGGCCAGCAATTGCATAACCTGCAGCCGGTACTTTCTCCATTTCCATCTTACCATTTGCTCCAACAAAAAGTAATTCATTTGCTGGATTTATGGCTTTGATAGCGTTGGCTATAGCAATAGCGGGAAATATATGTCCTCCTGTTCCTCCTCCGCTAATAATAATTCTGCGAGTAATTTCTGTAAAATCAGACTGGTGCAAGTTCCCCTCCTTTCTTTAACTCTTCAATATCCCTACTTACACTTAAAATAATTCCAAATGCGATACTATTAAATAAAATAGAAGTCCCACCCATACTTACCAATGGTAAAGCAACTCCTGTAACCGGAAATAAATTGACCGCAACAGCCATGTTGGCAAATGCCTGTATTACCAGGCTGAAACTCAGTCCGGCGGCGAGCAAAGCACCGAAAGCTTTGGGACTTAATGTGACAATACGAATACAGCGATATAGTAAAACAAGATATAGCATTATTAAAAATCCTGCACCAAACAATCCATATTCTTCGATAATAATGGCAAAAATAAAATCAGCAAAGGGAGAAGGTAAAAAATTTCTTTGAGTACTATTACCTGGACCTTTTCCAAAAATCCCTCCAGTTGCAATTGCAATTTTAGCTTGGTCTGTTTGAAATTTTTTATCAGGATCTGCTTTTTCAGGATGTAAAAACGCTGTAACTCGAGATTTATAGGTTTCTCTACGAGGTCCGAAAAATACTACTGTACTTACTAATACAGAACCTGCAAGGCATACTATTGCAATTTGTTTTGCACTTATTCTTCCAATTAATAATAATAAAACACTGGTGCCAAAAACCAATAATGCTGTGGATAAATTCGCAGGTGCAATCAAACCACAGATCGCTAATACAGATGCAATAATTGGAAGAAATGCTTCTTTAAAGTTTTTGATTTTTTCCTGCCGTTTCGATAATTCTCTTGCTAAAAACATCACTAAGGCTAATTTTGCAATATCGGATGTTTGAAAGGTTAAGGAAGTTCCAGGCAATTTTACCCAGCGGGAAGCTTGATTAATTTCAGAACCAAAGAATAAGGTAAAAATTAATAAGGGTATAGAAATAAATAATAATAATTGTGCTGCCCTGGAATAATAGCGATAATTAACTAAATGTGCTACATACATTAAACCAAGTCCAGCAATTATCATGGACATGTGTTTAAAGATATAGTAGGATGTATTGCCTTCTTGAAATCTATACGCCAATGTTCCAGTAGAGCTATAAACGGCTAACATAGAAAATAGCGTAAGTGCGAATATGATTAACCATATCCATTTATCTCCCTTTGTATGTTGCAATAACCAATTCACGTTTCAGATTTTAATTTTATTAATCACCTCCAAAAATTATAATTTATAAAGATTAGTTATCTATTTAGTTCTTAACTTATTAACAGTATTTATAATTCTTTTACCGCTTCTTTAAATTGTTGACCTCTATCTTCGTAATTCTTAAACAAATCAAAACTGGCACAAGCGGGACTTAATAAAACCACATCCCCTTTTTTACCTAGATGATAAGCTATTTCAGTAGCTTCAGCCATTGAAAACGTATTTACAATTACTTCTACATCATCTGAAAAAGCATCATGAATTTTACGACTATCTTTTCCAAGGCAGACAATTGCTTTAACTTTTTCTTTAACCAATGCTTTCAGCATTGTATAATCATTTCCTTTATCTACACCACCTGCAATCCAAATAACGGGTGCATGCATAGTTTCCATCGCAAACCATACTGAATTTACATTTGTGGCTTTGCTATCATTTATAAATTCAATTCCTTGAATTTTTGCTACATGCTCTAGTCTGTGTTCTATGTTTTTAAAATCACCTAAGCTTTCTCTTATTGTATCATTCTTGATTTCCAGCACCTTAGCAATTATGCCTGATGCCATTGAATTATAAATATTGTGTTTGCCTTGAAGAGCAAGTTCGGCGATTGACATAGTGAAGATAGAATTAGAAGTGTTTATTATTATTTGGTCGGCTGCTAAATAAGCTCCAATGTTTTGTTCGGTTTTTATACTAAATGCTAGTTTTGTGGCTGCAATTTTTCGATTGGGAATTTCATTATTCGTTTCTTCATCATCTGCACAAAAAATGAAAAAATCATTTTGTGTTTGATTTTGAATAATTCTGAATTTTGAATCCACATAATTTTTCATTTTATATTCATACCGATCTAAATGATCGGGCGTAATATTTAGTAGCACTGCAATATCAGCTTTGAAATTAAACATGCCATCTAATTGAAAACTACTGAGTTCTAATACAAACCATTCACAATCAGTTTCAGCAACTTGCCGTGCATAACTTTTGCCAATATTGCCGGCAAGCCCAGCTTTAATACCTGCTTTTGTTAATAGATAGTGAGTTAATAATGTGGTAGTGGTTTTACCATTACTTCCAGTTATTGCAATGGTTTTTGCTGTGTTATATCTTGAAGCAAATTCTATTTCTGAAATTAAAGAAATGCCCGCTTCTTTACATTTGCGAACGATAGAAGAATTATCTGGTATTCCTGGACTTTTTACAATTTCAACCGCTTTTAAAATTTTAGATTCTGAATGAATTCCTTCTTCAAAATCAATATTCCTTTGTTTTAATTCGGCTTTATATTTTTCTGTAATTACACCTGCATCTGAAACAAAAACTTGAAACCCTTGCTTACGTCCAAGAATCGCGGCACCCAAACCACTTTCGCCGGCACCCAAAATTACCAGCAAACCTTCTGATAGAAAGTTTTTAGTAGTATTTGAATTGATTGTGTTTTGAGACATAATTTATGTACTTCTTATCTTAATTTTAACGTAACGATGGTTAATACAGCGAGCATAATTCCAACTATCCAGAATCGGATTACAATTTTAGATTCATGAAATCCTTGCTTTTGAAAATGATGGTGCAGAGGCGACATCAAAAATATTCTTCTTCCTTCGCCATATTTTCGCCGGGTGTATTTAAAATAGGCAACCTGAATCATTACAGATAAATTCTCTACTAGAAATATTCCACATAAAAGTGGAATTAAAAGCTCTTTACGAATCATGATGGCAAAAGCAGCGATAATACCACCTAAAGCCAAGCTACCAGTATCGCCCATAAAAACTTGAGCTGGATAGGAATTATACCACAAAAATCCAATACAAGCCCCAATGAATGCTCCGGCAAATACGACCAGTTCTCCAGAATTTGGGATGTACATAATATTGAGATAATTTGCAAATACCAAGTTACCAGATACATACGCCAAAACTCCTAAGGTTGCACCAACAATGGCTGAGGTTCCAGTAGCTAAACCATCAATGCCATCGGTAATATTGGCTCCATTGCTTACCGCAGTTATAATGATAATTACTGCAGGAATAAAAATCCAAAAAGCATAATTTTCATATCCATCTCCTAAAAATTTCAGCAGTTTGGCATAATCAAATTCATTGTTTTTGTAAAATGGAATATTGGTTTTAGTTGATTTGACTTCCTCATCCTGAAAATAATTTCTAGAATTTTGAACATTTTCCAATGTTTTTGCTTGCTCAATACCTGGGGTATAAATAATAGCTTTTTCCCGCACAACAATATCATCATTGAAATACATGGTATATCCAATAATTAATCCTAAACCAACTTGAGCTAAAATTTTTAACCTACCCGGCAATCCTTCTTTATCTTTTTTAAATACTTTAATATAATCATCCAAAAATCCGATTGCACCTGTCCAAAAGGTAGTTATTATCATTAAAACAATGTAAATATTATCAAGTTTGGCAAATAATAACGTTGGTAAAACGATGGCAGCCAGTATAATTAGGCCTCCCATGGTTGGCGTTCCTTTTTTCTCACTTTGTCCTTCCAATCCTAAATCGCGAATAGTTTCACCGATTTGCATTTTACGGAGGTATTCAATTAATCTTTTTCCTATTAATAATGAAATAACCAACGATAGAATAACAGCCATTGCTGTTCTGAACGAAATGTATTGAAAAACACCTGCACCTATAAAATCAAAACGCTTGTCGAGATAATTGAAAAGATAATAGAGCATAGCCGTTTATGGATTAAATTCTAAAAGTTCTCTTAACACTTGTTTATCATCAAAAGGATATCTTACTCCTTTTATTTCCTGATATTTTTCATGCCCTTTACCAGCTAAAACGATAATATCTCCAGGTTTTGCCAGCATCACTGCTGTTCTAATCGCTTCTTTTCGATCGCTTATGGTCAATGTTTTTGATTGATAGGCTGGTGAAACGCCTTCTTTCATTTCTTGTAATATTGTTTCAGGGTTTTCGGATCGAGGATTATCTGAGGTTAAAATCACTTTATTACTCCATTCGCATGCAACTTTTGCCATTAAAGGTCTTTTTGTACGATCCCTATCTCCTCCACATCCTAAAACTGTAATTAGTTGTTCATTACCTTGTCTAATTGCCGAAATAGTTTCGAGAACATTTTGAACTGCATCTGGAGTGTGTGCATAATCGACAATTCCAATAACTTTTGTAGGCGAAATCATGTAATCAAATCTGCCTTCAGCACCATTTATTTTGCTTAAAGCAGTTAATACTTTTAACTTATCTTGATCTAATAACATGGCTGTAGCATACACTGCAAGCATATTATAGGCATTAAAAATTCCAACCAAACGAAACCAAACCTGCTCTTCATCAATAGTTAATAACATGCCTGAAAACTGGTTTTCTAAAACTTTGGCTTTAAAATCGGCCATACTCCTCAAACTATAAGTTTTCTGATGTGCTTTGGTATTTTGCAACATCACCATTCCTCGTTTATCGTCAGAATTGATAAGAGCAAAAGCATTGGAAGGAAGCTGATCGAAAAAAAGTTTTTTTGCTTTTATGTATTCGTCAAATGTTTTGTGAAAATCTAAATGATCATGAGAAATATTAGTAAAGACCCCGCCTGAAAAATCTAAACCTGCAGTACGTTGTTGAACCAAAGCATGAGAACTTACTTCCATAAAACAGTAAGAACATCCTTCATCAACCATTTGAGACAATAATTCATTGATTCTGATTGAATCGGGAGTGGTATGAGATGCTTCTATGATTTTGTCGCCAATTTTATTTTCGACAGTAGAAAGCATACCACAACGATAGCCTAATGCGGTAAATAAATTAAAAAGGAGCGTTGCAGTTGTTGTTTTTCCGTTTGTACCCGTTATCCCAACTAATTTTAATTGTTGAGAAGGGTGATTGTAAAAATTTGCTGCAATAATTCCCATAGCAACGGATGAATCTGCAACAACCACATACGTTATTGAATCAAGCTTCTTTTCTGGAATCTCTTCACAAATAATTGCAACGGCACCTGCATCAATTGCAGTTTGTATAAATGCATGCCCATCAGAAATTGTTCCTCTAATGGCAAAAAACAAATCACTTTGCGTAATTTTTCTCGAATCAAATTGAAGATGATTAATCTCAATTCCGGTATTGCCAGCAACTTCCGTTATGGCAACTTTATACAGTATTTCTTTTAGTAATGCCATTTTATTTAAGTGTTAATGACATTAATGTTCCTTTATATATTTTGCTACCCGCGGCCAAAGATTGTCCTATGACTTTGCCACTTCCAGAAATTTTGGTTTTTAAACCTGCATTTTCTAAAAGATATAATGCATCACGTAATCCCATACCAGTTACATCTGGAACTATACCATTCGTTTCTGTTCTTGATGAATATTTGACTGAAGTACTATTTTTTTCAACACTTACCCATTCAGATTCTCCTGTATTAGATTGAGATTTAACACCAATCTTTTCATAAACTTTATTCAATTCAACTTTATTTCCTGCTTTGCCAACCGGTGCATTTGATGCTAATAAAGCATATTCCTGTTCAACTGATTTATGCATATCCATACTTGATGCATATACTTTATCTGCAATTTTTTTGAATACAGGGCCAGAAACTAAAGATCCGTAATAGGCCTTTTTAGATGGATCATTTATTACTACAATAATGGAATACTTAGGATTTTCTGCAGGAAAATATCCACAAAATGATGCGTTGTAAATTGTACCACCAACCTTATAACCGTTTTTACCACCAGCAACCTGTGCTGTGCCGGTTTTACCTGCAATTTTATAAACAGTAGTGCTTAAATTAGTTGCTGTTCCTTTTTCAACCACCAATTCAAGCATTTTTTTCATCATCTCCAACGTTTCATCCGAACAAATTTTCTTGTTAATTACTTTGGCTTCAAAGGTTTTAAAAGGCACTCCGGAATTTCTTAATTCTTTAACAAACAATGGTTTAATCATTTTTCCATTATTAGCAACCGCATTGTAAAAAGTTAAAATTTGCAAAGGTGTAAGTTGAACTTCGTATCCGATAGACATTTGAGTAAGTGACAATCCTGACCAGCCTTTATCTTTTGGTCCACGAATTAAAGGAGAACCTTCTCCAGGAATGTCCAATCCCAATGGTTCATGCAGTTTTAATTTTTTTAGGTAATTAACATACCGCTGAGGATCAGATTTGTATGAATTATTAATTGCTTTTGCTATAGCTACGTTAGATGAAACTGCAAATGCTTTTTGCATATTAATTACACCATATCCACCTTCATGCGAATCACGAGTAATATGATTGTAAAATCTGATTTTTCCGCCTTGGGTATCAATGGTATCCATGGGACCAAACTTTCCATCTTCAAAACCAATCATGTAGGACGCTAACTTAAACGTAGATCCTGGCTCAACACTTTCGCCAACTGCATAATTATATCGCTCTCGATATACTCCAGAATCTATTCGTGTTAAATTTGAAATAGCTCTAATTTCTCCAGTGGCAACTTCCATTAATACTACACAGCCATGATGCGCTCCGCTTAAAATTAATTGCTCCTCCAATGCATGGTGCGCTACATCCTGAATATTAATATCAATGGTCGACATAATATCCATTCCATCTTTTGGTGCAATTTCGTCTTCATCATTTATCGGAATCCATACCCCACCAGATATTTTCTGCATCAATCTTTTACCTCGTTCACCTCCTAATTCCTTGTCATAAGTACCTTCCAATCCTACTGGTTTTACTCCATCAACCGTATAGCCAATTGTTCTGGATGCTAATTCTTGAAATGGTTTTACTCGCTTATTTTTTTGAATTACAATTAAGCCACCTTTATACTTACCCAATCTGTAAATCGGAAATTTTTTAATATGCTTCAACTCGGTATACGAAACTTTATTTCTAATCAAAACATAACGCTCACCTTCTTTTCTGGCCTTTTTTAATTTCTTAGTATATTCCTTTGCTGATTTATCTTTAAAGAAAAGTGAAAGACTAAACCCTAAAGAGTCAATCTGATTGTAAAATATTTTATCGGTTAGTGGATCTGCATTTACATCCATTCTGATTTCGTATTCTGGAAAAGAAGTTGCCATTAGACTTCCATCGGTTGAATAAATGTTACCTCTAATTGCTTCAACATTCACATAATCACGAGTTAGGCTGTCAGCCATTGCCGACCAATGTTTACCCTGAACTGACTGTATCTGAATTGCACGACCCATTACAGCCATAGCAAAAACTGCGATGAGTGTATATGAGATGTAAACTCTCCACAATATGTCGTTTTTTATATTCACTTTAATTTAACTACAATTTTTTTTGGTGGTACAACTGCTTCTTTTAATCCCAATAATTCAACTCTTTTTGCGACATCCGTTTGTTTACTTCTATCCATTAATTGAGTTTTAGTGGTTAAATAATCCCACTTTGCTTCTTTTAATTCTTTATTTATTTTATCAATTTCACGCATATTTTTTTCGGCAATCTGCTTATTGGTAATATAAATCATCCCTAGAAAAACTATAAATATCACAAATGGAAAAATTCCTATTACCCGTTCTTTTGTCAACCATTCTTTATCAAAAACTAATGAAAACAAATTTCTGGTTGACCTAGAATCCTCTTTTTTTTGATTTGTTATTTCCGGTTCAGGTTGTTTGAAATTATTCATCCGCTTACAATTTTACCGCTATTCTTAATTTTGCACTGCGTGATCTATTGTTCAATTCTATTTCGGAATCTGTTGGAATAATTGCCTTGCGGTTAACTGCCGCAAATGGCTTTATTTCATTCCCAAAAAAATCTTTCTCTACTTCTCCTCTAAATTTACCTTTATTAATAAAATTCTTAACCATTCGGTCTTCAAGTGAATGATAAGAAATAACGGCAAGCCTTCCACCAGGTGAAATTACTTCGGCGCTTTGTAAAAGAAGTTCAGTTAATGCGCCTAACTCATCGTTAACTTCTATTCGTAAAGCCTGAAAAACTTGAGCCATATATTGATTTTGTTTTCCTCTTTTTGCAAGAGGAATCAAAATTTCTTTTAATTGATCAATGCTTTCAATTGGGCTACTGATGCGTGCCGAAACAATTTCGCGAGCTAAACTTTTTGCGTTTTGAACTTCCCCATACATTCCAAAAATTCGATGAAGATCTTCTTCTGTATAAGTATTTAGAATAATTGCAGCTGTGAGTGACGATGATTTGTCCATTCGCATATCAAGATCTGCATTGAAACGAATTGAAAAACCACGCGCCGCACTATCAAATTGATGAGAAGAAACTCCAAGATCAGCCAAAAGACCATCAATGGCAGTTATCTTATTTAATCGTAAATATTTTTTTAGATATCGGAAGTTAGCTGCAACAAAAATCAGATTAGGATTTTCTAAACGATTACTCTCAGCTTCTTCATCTTGATCAAATGCTAATAATTTACCATCCACCAATCTGGAAAGAATTTCTTTTGAATGACCACCACCTCCAAAAGTGACATCAACATAAGTTCCGTTTGGTTTTATTGCAAGGCCATCAACAGATTCATGAAGCATAACAGGATTATGATACATCTCCACTCCTTTCCGAACTTTTGCCCATCACCTCCTCTGCCAGATTTGAAAAATCTTCTGGTTCTTCACTCATTAATGTGGTATAATTTGCCTGCGACCAAACTTCGATACGATTTGAGAAAGCGAAAAAGACTAAATCGTTTTTTATTCCAGCATAATCCAATAATGATTGAGGAAGATTTAATCGGGAAGCTGCATCTAATACCAATTCAGAGGCTCCTCTGAAAAAATAGCGAGCAAAATCTCTGTTTTTCTTGTTATATAAGTTCAGCTTATTTACCTCTGAACTTATTATTTGCCATTCGTTGTAAGGATATAAAACCAAACATTTTTCTATACCCCGATTGATCACAAATTTATCTTGCATTTGCGGCGGCAATTGCTTTTTAAGTGCAGCAGGGAGCGCAACTCGCCCCTTCTGGTCAACTTTACATTCAAATTCGCCGATAAACTGTGTCATATTTGGGAAATAAACTTTATTTCTGAGGTAAAAGTATAAACTATTTACACTTTTTACCACAATTTACCACAAAAGTTTTCAACAAATTAAAATCAATTAAATAGACACGATTTTAACTATGATCTAAGTTTTTGTTTAGTTATTTTTTAGGTATTTTTTTGTTTAACTTAATTTAAACTTCTGATTAAATAATTGAAAACTTATACTTTAGTTAAATTATGGGCTTACCCAATGAAAAATTGGGTCGGGCTTTCAGCTATATCTTTTTTGTGGTCTGTTCAATTTAATTTGAAAATTGATTGCAACAAAAAAGGATGCCGCTTCAATCCCTAAGCGTTTAAAAATCCTTGCGAACCTTGCGTTTATACTTTGCGAACCTTGCGTTAA
>ENA-OFCX01000231-OFCX01000231.1-metagenomes-genome-assembly--contig:-NODE-231-length-32001-cov-8.682777_pt1 | contig 32001 bp, 29 predicted proteins | sample MGYA00153384_OFCX01 | MGnify analysis MGYA00153384
GCGCACTTCGTCGCCATATTTCTCGCCGAACAGCGCCATCGCGCCCTCCGCGATCGCCTCGTCGGGGGTCATCAGCCGCGTCGTGACCGGCTGGTTGTGGCGAATATGCCAGTTCACCTCGGCCTCGACCGCCGCAATATCGTCCGCCGACAGCGCCGATGGCTGCGAGAAATCGAACCGCAACCGGTCGGGCGCGACCATGCTGCCCTTTTGCGTGACATGGTCACCAAGCCGTTTGCGCAATGCCGCATGGAGCAGATGGGTCGCGCTATGGTTGGCGCGGGTCGCCCGGCGGCGTTCCTCGTCGACGCTCTGGTGGAGCGTGTCGCCGACCTTCACATTGCCCTGGACCACCGTGGTCGAAAGCGCATGAAGTCGTCCAAGCGGTTTCGACGTGTCCTCAACAATACCTTCGAAGCCACTGACACTGGTGAGTTTTCCAGAATCACCAACCTGTCCGCCGCTCTCCGCATAAAAAGGCGTCTGGTTGAGCAGCAGTCGCACCTTGTCACCGACCGACGCACTCTCGACCAACACTCCGCCCTGAACGATCCCGAGCACTACGCCCTCGGCCTCGTGCCCCGAATAGCCGGTGAACTCGGTCGCACCGTGCACGTCGGCGATGTCGAACCAGATATCGGCGGACGCGGCATCGCCCGAGCCCTTCCACGCCGCACGCGCCGCCGCTTTTTGGCGCGCCATTGCCGCGTCGAACCCGGCGCGGTCGACACCGATGCTCCGCGCGCGCAGTGCGTCTTCGGTCAGATCATAGGGGAAGCCATAAGTGTCGTAGAGTTTGAACGCGGTCTCGCCGGGCAGCGTGTCGCCGCTGCCGAGAGCCGCGGTTGCCTCGTCGAGCAAGCCGAGACCGTTGCGAAGCGTCTGGCGAAAGCGGGTTTCCTCCTGCAATAAGGTCGCCTCGATCGCGGCCTGTCCGCGCACGAGTTCGGGAAACGCGCCGCCCATTTCGGCAACGAGGCTCGGCACCAGCCGCCACATTAGCGGGTCTTTCGCGCCCAGCAGATGCGCGTGGCGCATCGCGCGGCGCATGATTCGGCGCAGGACATAGCCGCGCCCTTCGTTGGCCGGCAGGACGCCATCGGCGACGAGGAAGCTCGACGCGCGCAGGTGGTCGGCGATGATGCGGTGCGACCCCTGATTATCGCCTGTCGTCGCGGTCCTGGTCAACTCGCCGCTCTCGTGGATCAGCGCCTTGAACGTATCCGTGTCGTAATTGTCGTGCGTGCCCTGCATCACCGCGGCGATCCGCTCGAGCCCCATCCCGGTATCGATCGACGGCCTCGGCAGGTCCGCGACGATCTCGCCCGCCGCCTGCTCATATTGCATGAACACCAGGTTCCAGATTTCGACGAACCGGTCCCCATCCTCGTTCGGGCTGCCCGGAGGCCCGCCGGCGATATGCTCGCCATGATCGAAGAATATCTCCGAACAGGGTCCGCACGGGCCATCGTCGCCCATCGCCCAGAAATTGTCCTTGGTGGCGATGCGGATGATGCGGCTTTCGGGCAGGCCGGCGATCTTTTTCCAAAGGTCGAAGGCCAAATCGTCATTATGGTAGACGGTGACGGTCAGCCGGTCGGGGTTGAGGCCCCATTCCCGGGTCAGCAACGTCCAGGCGTGGGTGATCGCCTGCTCCTTGAAATAATCGCCGAAGCTGAAATTGCCGAGCATTTCGAAGAAGGTGTGGTGGCGCGCGGTGTAGCCGACATTGTCGAGGTCGTTATGCTTGCCGCCGGCGCGGACGCATTTCTGGCTGCTCGTCGCGGTCTTGTAAGGGCGCGTTTCGAGGCCAGTGAAGACGTTCTTGAACGGCACCATCCCGGCATTGACGAACATCAGGGTCGGGTCGTTGTGCGGCACGAGCGGCGCGGAGGCGACGCGGGCATGCCCCTGCCCTTCGAAATAATCGAGGAAACTGCGGCGGATGTCGTTGGTCGATGTCATGGAGGCGATTTACGGTGCCGGGTGCGGTGCGGCAAGGGCGGTGAATTCAGAGTGAGATCGCCAATCTGAAATTAAATTGAAAAATTCGCGCAACAGGCCTTGCGACTCGAGTAGGAAGCTGCTGTAACAATCCTGTGGATGCGGACTTCGGTCCAAAACCATGGAGCCCCGGATACTTCGGTATCCGGGGCTTACCCATTTCTGGGACCTGGCGGTTGCGCCCTGCCCTTCCAAGCCTCGGCCGACCGCCGGGGCTTTTTTGTTGCTCCTGCCAACAGCCACGGGCTTTTCTTTTGCCTCCGCCCCGCTAGCAAGCGGCATGGCCAAGCGACCGAAATCGAGCATCCCCAGGTACAAACGCCAGCGTCGCCGTGGTGGCGGGCGGAGCGGCGGAGGGGGAATCTTTCGCTTCCTGCTCAAGACCGTCCTCGGGCTGTTCCTGTTCTCGATCCTGTGGGTGCTCGCCTATCGCTTCATCAACCCGCCGATCACCGCGACGATGTTTGGCGATGTGGTCGCCGGGCGCGGGGCGGCGCGCGACTGGATGAGCCTCGACTCGATGGACCGCGACATGGTGCGCGCGGCGATCGGGGCGGAGGACAGCAAATTCTGCGCGCATCAGGGATTCGACGTTGACGCGATCGAGGATGCGATGAAGCGCAATGCCAGCGGCGGGCGGATCCGCGGTGGATCGAGCATCAGCCAGCAGACCGCGAAGAACGTCTTTCTGTGGCAAGGCGGCGGCTATGCGCGCAAGGCGGCCGAGGCCTATTTCACCTTCCTGATCGAGCATTTGTGGGACAAGCGCCGGATCATGGAAGTCTATCTCAACGTCGCCGAGACCGGGATCGGAACGTACGGCGCCAACGCCGCATCGATGCGCTATTTCGGGCATGACTCGAGCGCGATGTCGCCGACCGAAGCAGCGCGGATCGCGGCGATCCTGCCATTGCCTAAGAAGCGCGGCGCGGTCGCGCCCAAGGGGTTTACCCTGCGCTATGGCAATTCGATCGCGGCGCGGGTCGGCGTGGTGGCACGCGACGGACTCGATGCGTGCGTTTATGCGGGCCAGACGGTACCGGTGAACAAGGCGCCGCCCAGGGTCGCCAAGCCGCCCAAGGACGTGCCGGGCGCGGATTACGAGACCGCGACCCCGCCCCCGCCCGAAATCAGCGTCGATACCCCGCCGACCGATCCGGTGCCGACGCCCGCACCGGGGACTCCCGATGCGCCGGTGGCCGGCGAGCCGGCGGTGGCACCAGCCGAGCCAACGACAGTCGATGAGCCGCCAGTGGCGGAAAACGCCGGCTAGCGACCTCCTTCTCCCGCTTCGCGGGCTCCTCCCTCTCCCGCCTGCGGGAGAGGGGAATTCCTAGCCGACCAGCGCCAGCTTTGGCCCTTCCTGCGCCGACAGCATGACCGCGCCTTCGCCAAGCAGTCGTTCGAGACGGGAGGCGAGGTCGGCGTCGAGCGTGAAGTCGCGGCCGAGGATGAGTAACGCGTCGCGGCCTGCGCTGATCGGGAGCATGACGCGGATCAGTCCGTTACCGCCGCGCGACCGGCTGAGTTCGGGGATTATCGCGGTCAGCGCGCTGGCGTCGGATATGGTCAAATCGAGCTGGAGCCGGGTCTTCTTCGCCAGGCTGTCGATCGGCTGGAAATGCTTGACCGTGACGCGCGGGACTTCGTCGCCCGGGCGGCGGTCGAGTTCGACCGTCATCAGCCCGCATATCCCCGCTTTGGCCGCGGCCTCGAGATCGGCCGACGGCCCGGCGTCGAACACCGTTGCGACATATTGCCCCGACGCGTCGGAGATGGTCGCCATCATATAGCGCCGCCCCTTGGCCGAGGTGCGCCAGTTGGTCGCCTCGACCAGCCCCGCCATCATCGCCTGCGACCGACCACCATCGGCTGGCGCGGGGAGCGAGGCGAGTTCGGCGAAGCTCTTGACCCGGTGCGCGGCGAGCAAGTGGCGCTGGGCGTCGACCGGGTGGGCGGAGAAATAGAAACCGAAGGCATCGCGCTCGGCGGTCATCCGCTCGGCGAGCGTCCAGCTGGCATTGGTGGGCAAGCGGATTGCCGCGGGTGACTGATCGCCCGATGCGCCGCCGAACAGCCCGTGCTGGCCGCTGGTACGCTGGTCGTGCGCCGATGCGGCGTTGGCGAGAATGGTTTCCGCACCGGCAAACACCGTGGCGCGGTCGGGGTTGAGGCTGTCGAACGCACCCGCCGCGGCGAGGCTTTCGAGCTGGCGGCGGTTGAGCAGTTTCGGGTCAACCCGCGCCGCGAAATCGTCGAGCGACGCGAACGGGCCATTGGCGTCACGTTCGGCCACCAGTGCCTCCATCGCTTTCTCGCCGACGCCCTTGAGCGCGCCGAGGGCAAAGCGGACGCTGAGTCCCTTGGGCGTATCCTCGACGCTGAACGCGGCTTGCGACGCATTGACGTCAGGCGCTAGGCATTCGAGTCCCGAGCGCCGGATATCCTCGACGAACAGCCCGAGCTTGTCGGTCTGCGCCATGTCGAAGCTCATCGACGCGGCGAAAAATTCGGCCGCGTGATGCGCCTTGAGCCAAGCGGTGTGATAAGCGACCACGGCATAAGCGGCGGCGTGGCTCTTGTTGAAACCATAGCCGGCGAACTTGTCGATCAAGTCGAACAATTCATTCGCCTTGGGCGGCGCAATGTCGTTCGCGGCTGCCCCGCTGACAAAGCGCGCGCGCTGCTCGTTCATCTCCGACTGAATCTTCTTGCCCATCGCGCGGCGGAGAAGGTCGGCCTCGCCGAGGCTGTATCCGGCGAGCACCTGCGCCGCCTGCATCACCTGCTCCTGGTAGACGATCACGCCGTAGGTTTCGGCCAGCACCGCCTCCAGCATCGGGTGCGGGTAAGCGATCCTCTGGCGACCATTCTTGCGGTCGCCGAACAAGGGGATGTTGTCCATCGGGCCGGGGCGATAGAGCGCGACCAGCGCGATGATATCGCCGAACGCGGTCGGTCGAACCCCCGCGAGCGTCCGCCGCATGCCTTCGGACTCGAGCTGGAACACGCCGACCGTGTCGCCGCGCTGGAGCAAGTCGTAGACCGCCGGGTCGTCCCACGTCAGTTGCTCGAAGTCGACCGTGACGCCGCGCCGCGCGAGCAGATGCTGCGCTTCCTTCAGCACCGAGAGCGTCTTCAATCCAAGAAAATCGAACTTCACCAGCCCCGCCGCCTCGACATATTTCATGTCGAACTGGGTGACCGGCATGTCCGATCGCGGATCGCGGTAGAGCGGGACCAGTTCGTCGAGCGGACGATCGCCGATGACCACGCCCGCGGCATGGGTCGAGCTGTGGCGCGGCAGCCCCTCGAGCTTCATCGCCAGGTCGAGCAAGCGCCGCACCCCGGCGTCGTTTTTATACTCGGCCGCCATCTCGCTGACGCCGTTCAGCGCGCGGTCGAGCGTCCATGGATCGGTGGGGTGGTTGGGGACCAGCTTGGCGAGGCGGTCGACCTGGCCATAGCTCATTTGCAGCACGCGCCCGGTATCCTTGAGCACGGCGCGCGCCTTCAAGCGCCCGAAAGTGATGATCTGCGCCACCCGGTCGCGGCCATATTTGGACTGGACATAGGTGATCACCTTGTCGCGGTGAGTTTCGCAGAAATCGATATCGAAATCGGGCATCGACACGCGTTCGGGGTTGAGGAAGCGTTCGAACAACAGGTTGAGTTCGATCGGGTCGAGATCGGTGATGGTCAGCGACCAAGCGACCGCCGAGCCCGCGCCCGACCCGCGCCCCGGGCCAACCGGAATGTCGTTGGTCTTGGCCCATTTGATGAAGTCGGCGACGATCAGGAAGTAGCCTGCAAACCCCATCCGCGTGATGACGTCGAGCTCGAAGTCGAGGCGGTCACGGTAGGTTGCCTTGTCGGCGTCGGCGCGCGCCGCGATCCGAACTTCAAGCCCAGCATGCGCCTCACGCCGCAATGTCTCATCCTCGTCGTCGCTCAGCCGCGGCAGGATCGGTTTGCGATTGGGCGCGGCGATGGCGCAGCGTTGCGCGACGACGGCGGTATTGGCGATCGCCTCGGGCAAGTCGGCGAACAACGCCTCGATGTCCGCGCCCGGCTTGAGCCACGCCTCGGGAGAACTGGCCGGGCGATCGGCATTTTCGACATAGGTCGAATTGGCGATGCACAGCATGATGTCATGCGCGGCGTGGAACGACGGCTCGTCATAATGCGCGGGGTTGGTCGCGACGATCGGCAGGTCGATGGCGTAAGCGAGATCGATCAGCGCGGCCTCAGCGGCTTGCTCGATCGCGTCGCCGCGGCGCGACAGTTCGATGTACAGCCGCCCCGGGAACAAGGCAACGAGGCGGTCGGCATAGGCCCGCGCCTTGTCGTTCTGGCCATCGGCGAACAAGCGGGCGAGCGCTCCCTCCCCGCCCGCGCTGAGCGCGATCAGTCCGTCGGTGCTGCCGCCCAGCGCGTCGAACGCGACATGCGGCTCCTCGGTGATCGGGCGGTCGAGATGCGCCTGGCTGACGAGCTTGCACAAATTGGCATAGCCGGCCTCGTCCTGGGCGAGCAGCACCAGCCAGTCGAGCTTGCCCTTGGGCCCGATATCCGCCGGTCGCGACACGCCGAGCATCGCACCGATGATCGGCTGCACGCCTTCCTTCGAACAAGCTTCGCTGAACGGCATGGCGGCATACAGCCCGTTGCGATCGACCAGTGCCGCGGCCGGGAAACCGAGGCGCGCCGCATGCTTGGCGATTGCCTTAGGCTCGATCGCCCCTTCGAGCATCGTGAAGCAGGAAAAGACGCGCAATGGGACATAGGGACCGGACATCGCGCCATTATGACAGGTGCGCGCGAAACCGCCACCGAGCGCGGCGACTTATCCCCCGAAATTATGTCCGCCCTAGCGGATCGTGCCGTCGGCGATGTCGCGGATCTCGCGCATCCGCCCGCGATAGGTTTGCGCGATGCAGGCGCTCGACGGGCATTGGTCGCGATAGCCGAGGAAGCGGCGGCCGGTCGATCGAAGCAACTCGCGGGTGTGCGGATCGGCATCGCGCAACGCGTCGCTATATTCCGCCGCCATCTGGCGGTCGAGCGCGGCCAGCCCGGTGTCGCTGCATACCGCAATCTCTCCGCGGCTGCGCGCGCCGACGCAACTGAAGCTCGGGCGGGAGGTGACGGTCGGCGCGGGCGGCGGGGTTGGCGCTGGCGGGGGAGTCGGCGCGCGACTGGATGGCGGCGGCCCGGTCTGCGGTAGTTGGGGCACCAGGACGGGCGGGGGCAACTGCGTCGCTGGCGGCGCTGGCAGCGACACGGCTTGCTCGTCCGCCGCCCGGGCGATCGTCGCCAGCGGAGTGATGATCGAATCGGCATTGGTCAGGGTGAGCACCCGGCCGTTGCCGTCGGCCGACGGCTGCAGCGCATAGCCGATATCGCCGGTTAGCGTCCGCCGGCCGCCGACCACCGCCACGCCCGGCGGCAGGTCGAGCGTCAGCGAGCCCGAGCAGCTGACCGCCCGGGTCCGCTCGTCGGCAGTGTCGAGCAATGGCCGGTCGACCCGCACCACGGAGTAACCGCCCAGTTTGTCGAACGCCGCCTGGTCGGTACCGCGCAAGGCGGCGGCGCGACGGAACAGTTCGCGCTTGATGAGGTCATACGTCGCCTGCGACCCGCAGCTTTTCTCGGGGTCGTCGGCCTTGGTCGGGGCGATGGCGTTGCCGTCGGGCAATTTGTCCGGATTGGCCCGCCGCGTCCCCGCAAACGTCCAGACCGCGAATGCCGCGACGATGATTGCGGCGAGGATGATCGCGATCTGCAACGGCGTAATCCTCCGCGTGGGCTGGCCAATACGCGGATCCGGATCGCGCTCGTCGATCACTCGAGCACCCCTTCGTGCAGCCGCAGCACGCGGTCCATCTTGGCCGCGATACGTTCGTTGTGGGTTGCAACCAAGGCGGCGCTGCCTTCGCTCCGTACCAATGACAAAAATTCCGCGAAGACGATGTCGGCGGTATGCTCGTCGAGGTTGCCGGTCGGCTCGTCGGCGAGCACCAAGGGCGGGCGATTGGCGAGCGCGCGGGCGACTGCGACGCGCTGCTGCTCGCCGCCCGACAGCTTGGCCGGGCGATGGTCGAGCCGCTCGCCGAGGCCGAGGCTGGTCAGCAGGTCGCGCGCCCGAGCGCGGGCGATGTCGGGCTCGGTACCGAAGATGAGCTGCGGGAGGAGGACATTCTCGAGCGCGTCGAAATCGGGCAGCAGATGATGGAATTGGTAGACGAAGCCAAGCATGTCGCGGCGCAAGTCGGTGCGCGCGTCATTGTCGAGGCTCGCGGCTTCCTTGCCGCCGATGCGGATCGATCCGTCGAACCCGCCTTCGAGCAGCCCGACCGCCTGAAGCAAGGTCGACTTGCCGGAGCCCGATGGGCCGAGCAAAGCGACAATCTCCCCCGGGCGGACCGCCAGGTTGATCCCGCGCAGCACGTCGATCGTGACGTCGCCCTGGGTGAAGCTGCGGCGCAGGTCGGTCGTCTGGAGGACGGGCGTCGCGGCGTCGCGGAGCCCATTCGAAAGCGCCTCACTCATAGCGAAGCACCTGTACCGGGTCGGTCGATGCGGCTTTCCACGCCGGGTAAATGGTCGCCAGGAACGACATCACCAGCGCCATCACCACCAGCACGGCGACTTCGACCGGGTCGGTCTTGGCCGGAAGCTCGCTGAGGAACCGCACCGATGGGTCCCACAAATTCTGGCCGGTGATGAACTGGAAGGCGTTGACGATCCCCTGGCGGAAAAACAGGAAGATTGCGCCGATGATCAGGCCGAGCACGATCCCCAGGCTGCCGATCGTCAGTCCGACCGTCATGAACACCTTCATCAACCCCTGCCGGCTCGCGCCCATGGTGCGCAGGATGGCGATGTCGCGGGTCTTGGCGCGGACCAGCATGATCAGCGATGAGAGGATGTTGAATGCGGCGACGAGGATGATCAGCGACAGCACCACGAACATCGCCACCCGCTCGACCTCCAACGCCTCGAACAAGGCCGAATTCATCTGCTTCCAGTCGATGATCGCGCCCTTGCCCTGGACCATCGGGCGGAGCGGCTCGAGGATGGATTCGACCTTGTCGGCATCGGTTGTCTGGACTTCGATAACGCCGACATTGTCGTCCATCATCAGCAACGTCTGTGCGTCCTGCATCGGCATGACCACGAACGCCTTGTCGAAGTCATAGACGCCGACTTCGAACACCGCGCCGACGGTGTAGCTGACGATCCGCGGCACGGTTCCGATCGGGGTCGAGCGTCCTTCGGGGCTGATCAGCGCAATCTCGCTACCCGGATAAGCGCCAAGCATCTGCGCCAGCTCCGACCCGATGGCGACCTTGCCGCTGCCCGCGGTGATCGACCGCATGTCGCCCGCCTTGACGTTCTGGTTCATCACCTTGTTGGCGCGGATATCCTCGACCCGCATACCGCGCACCAGCACGCCTTCGACACGGCCATTGGCGGAGGCCATCAGCGGTTGGATGATCAGCGGCAAGGCCGAGGTCACGCCCGGCGTCTTCTGCGCAGCGACCGCAATCGTCTGCCAGTCGGCCAGGCGCCCGTCATAGCCCTGGATCATGGCATGGCCATTGAGCCCCGCCGTCTTGTCGAACAATTCGGCGCGAAAGCCGTTCATCACGCTCATCACGATGATCAGCGCTGCAACCCCGAGCGCGACCGCACCAAGACTGATCCCGGCGACCAACAGGATGAACCCCTCACCCTGCCCCGGGAGCAGGTAGCGCTTGGCGATCATTCGTTCGTGGCGGGAGAGGATCAAGCGGTCAGCCTTGCCAGCGCGTCGTCGATCGACAGCTCCTGCTTCTCGCCGGTGCGGCGGTGCTTGAGCTCGACCATGCCGTTGGCGAGGCCGCGGGGGCCGAGGACGAGCTGCCACGGCAGGCCGATCAGGTCCATCGAGCCGAGCTTCACCCCGCCGCGCTCGTCGCGGTCGTCGTACAGTACCTCGACGCCGGCGGCCCGGAGGCGCGCGTAAATATCGTCAGCGGCAGCGACCGTCGCCGCATCGTCGCCGCGCATTGTCACCAGGCCGACTTTCCATGGCGCGACCGCATCGGGCCAGACGATCCCGTTATCGTCGTGGCTGGCCTCGATGATCGCGCCGACCAGCCGCGACACGCCGATCCCGTAGCTGCCCATTTCGGGGGTCACCATCGATCCATCGGGACCGGAGACCTTGAGACCCATGCTCTCCGAATATTTGGTGCCGAAGTAGAAAATATGCCCAACTTCGATCCCGCGGCCGGTGCGGCGGCGGTCGTCGGCCACCTTTGCCCAGCGATCTTCATTATGAGTTTCGTCAGTAGCAGAATAGGTTGCACTGACTTGCTCGAACAATTTCTCAAGTCCTGCAGCGTCATCATAGCCGAGCCCCGACTGCGCCCAATCAAACTCGTCGAACGCCGCATCGTAAAATACTTCGCTTTCGCCGGTCGGGGCGAGGACGATGAATTCGTGGCTCAAGTCGCCACCGATCGGCCCAGACGCGGCCTTCATCGGCACCGCCTGGATGCCGAGCCGCTGGAAGGTCCGCAGATAGGCCAGCAACTGGGTATAATAGCTGTTGCGCGCACCGGCCTCGTCGAGGTCGAAGCTATACGCATCCTTCATCAAAAACTCGCGTCCGCGCATCACGCCGAAGCGCGGGCGGACTTCGTCACGGAACTTCCACTGGATGTGATAGAGCGTGCGCGGCAGGTCGCGGTAACTGCGCGCCTCGCCGGCGAAGATGCTGGTGATCATTTCCTCGTTGGTCGGCCCGTACAGCATCTCGCGGTCGTGCCGGTCGGTGATCCGCAGCATTTCGGGCCCGTAGGCGTCGTAACGCCCCGATTGCTTCCACAAATCGGCCGATTGCAATGTCGGCATCAGCATTTCAATCGCGCCGGTCTTGTCCTGCTCCTCGCGCACGATCTGCTCGATCTTGTTGAGCACGCGCAGCCCAATCGGCAGCCAGGCGTAAATTCCCGCCGCGGTCTGGCGCACCAGCCCCGCGCGGAGCATCAGCTTGTGACTGACGATCTCGGCCGCGGCCGGGCTTTCTTTCATCACGGGCAGGAAAGATCGGGACAGGCGCAAGGCGGGACTTTCTGCGGCAGGGAATGGGCCGCGTCTCTCTAGTCAGCGCACCTCCAATCGGCAACCGCCGAGCGCGCGCATCGCCGGCGCCGCTGCGTTGCTCCGTCGCCACACCCGATCCCCAAACGCGCCGAACGGAGCGTTTCGGCGTGACAAGCCGCTTTGGACGGTCGTAGCCAGAGGTTCTCGGATTGAGCCTCAGGGACTCAAGGTCGGGGAGGATGCCGCCCCATAAGCGGCGCTTCAGACGTCCAAGGGGGCTGACGAGCGATCGTCATGCAAGGGCGCCCGGGCTGGCAACAGCCCGGGCGCTTTGCGTTTCAGCCTGCTTGGCCGGCCTAGTTGGAGCGCACGCCCTCGAGCTCCTGCCCGCCCTGGAACAAGGTAATCGACCCGGCCTTGCCGTCTTTCACGTTGAAGCGGATCTTGGCGGGTACCCCGACGATTTCGAACTCGGTCGCGCTGATCGCCTTCATCGCCAGTGTTTGTTGCGCGGCGAGCTTGACCGTCAGTCCCTCGCCCTCATGCTTGATCACGAACGTTCCGGCGATCGAGGTGTAGTCGCCCGCGTATACATCAAGCGTCGCCGGTGGCACCGCTACTTGTGGCGCTTCTGTCGGGACCGGTCCGGTGCGCACGCCTATCGCTCCTTGCGGGCTGCCGTTGCGGTGGAAGCCGATCTGCCTGCCCTTGGCACCGCTTACCTCGAAATACGTCAAATCGTCGGGGCCGTAGAAGAATCGATTTCCACCGGCGGCAAAGGCTTCTTTTTCTCCGCCACCGGTGCGTTTGGTGAACAGCTTGCCGCCACGCGCGGAGAAGGTCCGTTCGGTATCGTCGAACTTATACACCCCGAGCATCGGCTCGACCGCCTTCATGTCGACCGCCGTCTTGGTCAGCGTCGGGAACGGATCGCCGATCGCAACCGCCGCCAGCCGCTGGGCAAGCGTGCCGGGCTGGGTCTTGGGCGAATCGCTATTGGCGAACACCGCGACGAACAGTTTCTGCTTCGGCAAATAAATGCTGTCGGTGGAAAATCCGAAGATCCCGCCATTGTGGCCGATCGCCTGGTGCCCCCGAACATCTTCCAGTTCGAGCCCGAAACCATAAGGCGCGGTCTTGCCGTCGCCGGTCTTGGTCGGGGCGATCATCGCCTGGTAAGTGGCAGCGTTGACGACCTTGCCATTGTGCAGCGCATCGGCCCAGGTCGCGAGATCCTCGGCATCGCCGACCAGCGCGCCCGCCGCGCCCGGAACGCTCATGTGGATGATCATCGCCGGCACTGCCGTGCCGTCCTTGTCGGTATAGCCTTTGACCATGGTCGGGATCGACGCCTCGCCCACGCCGCTGCGGATCGAGCCCAGGTGCAGCGGCCCGGTGATCGCGTTGGCCACCGCATCGGCCCACGGCTTGCCGGTGACCCTCTCGATGATCGCACCGACAAGGATGTAGCCGCTATTGTCATACGCCCAATGCTCGCCCGGCTTGAACGCTGCAGGCTTGTCCTTGAACACATCCACCAGCTGCGGCGTAGTGTAAGCTTTGGCGGTATTGGCCTCGACCATCCACCCCGGAATCGCGGTATAATCGGCGATCCCCGATGTGTGGTTGAGCAATTGCCGGACGGTCACCGACGCGCCCGGTGCCGGATAATCGGCGATGAATTTCGACAATGGATCGTCGAGCGAAAGCTTTCCTTGCTCGATCAGCTTGAGCAAGGTCGCGGCGGCGAATTGCTTGGTGATCGACCCCAGGCGGAAGCTGTCGCCTGGCTTGATCGCGCGCCCGGCGGCAATGTCCGCCATCCCCCGCCCCGCTGCGTAGACCGTCTTGCCATTCTCGGTGACGATCACCGCCGCGCCGGGGCCATTGGCGGCGTAAGCATTGGCGAGCAACTGGTCGGCCTTGGCCTTGAACCCGGGCGGAACCGCCGACGCAGCAGTCGAGGCAAGCAACAAGCCAATCGCAAACGCCGAACGCATCATAATCAAATCCCTCAATGAATCACACTGTGTTACTCGGCCAACACAGCTAATGTCAACGCGGCGCCGTCACCATCAGTCGCAGCTTGCGCGTTTCGAAATCGATCGACACCTTGTCGAAGCTCCGCAGCCCATTCATGCCGAGCAGGATCGCCGGCGATCGATCGAAGTCGAGCTGGTGAAAGGTATGCGCATCGGCGAAGACCAGGGCGAGGTTGGTGATCGTTGCCCGCCCGATCTCTAGCTCGCGCACCATCGCCAGCTCACCGCGCAGGCTCGCGCCCGTGACCGACAGCAATTCAACCGGCCCAATCACCTCAAGCCGCCCGTGCCGTTCGAGCGCCCGCCTGAGCGCGGCATTGCCGATCGAATATTGCGACCCGGTGTCGACCACCACGCTAACATGCTTGCCGTCTGCCACCGCGTCGGTGACCACCAGCCGCCCTTCGCGTCGCTGGGCCCGCACGATGATCACATCCTCCCCGCTGAGCTCGTCGCGGCCGCGCGACGTCGTCATCGACAAGGTGCGAGCCGAAAAGTCGAACAGCAGCCGCTGGGCGCGCAGCGAATCAATCCCAAGGATCCCGTCGGCCCCGATATCCGCCGCGGCAAGCAGCGGTGCCTCGATCCGCTGTACAGACGTCCGGCCAAGCGTTAAATCGTCGATCACCGCCATTGCGACATGGCTCTCGCCGGTTGCGCTGTGCAGCAACGCGCGCGGCCCCATCACGAGTCCGAGCTTGCCCGCCAATTCGCTCGAAATCGCCGTTCGGTCGGCCCCGGTGTCGACGAGAAACAGGAACGGCCCCTGCCCGCCGAGCCGCACCGGCACGGTCATCCGATCGAATGAATCGGCGGCAAGCGCGATGTTGTCGGGTGGGTTGCCGTCGGCTGGCTGAGGCGTTGCAACGCTTTCGTACCGGGTGACCGTCGCTGGCACCGGGTCGGTGAGCATTGCAAGGGCCATCAGCAGGCTGATCATCGACGGCAGGATATGCCCGGGCGCGCCACTCGGCAATCGAGTCCGATCTGGTTGCGCTCATCCTCGCCGAACATCGATCGATCTTCGACGACGCGCTTGCCTGGGCGGAAAGGACGCTCGGCCCGCAGCGGATGGTCGCCGCCTGATGATTCTCGAAAAATGGTAGCGGAGGAGGGACTTGAACCCCCGACACGCGGATTATGATTCCGCTGCTCTAACCAGCTGAGCTACTCCGCCCCAAGGGGACGCGGGCGAGCCTATAGGCGGCGACCCGATAAGCGTCAATCGACCGGGAACCTGTGCCCGTCGGCAAGGGTTAGGGGACAAACCAACCGGAGACTAAGACCATGGAGCCCGCGACCCCGATCGAAATGCTGTGCCGGATCGTGCTTCGCGCCCGCGAATATGAAGCCCAGACCCCGACCGACTATGACGGCGGCGAAGCGCCCGAGAATGTCGATGGCGAAGATGGCGAGGCGCTGTCGGTGCTCGACGATTCGATCAACACCGCGGTCGAGGAGGAATTGAACGCGGTGTTCGAGGACTTGGCCGATGACCAGCTCGCCGAAGTGCTCGCGTTTTGCTGGGTTGGCGCGGGCACCTACGACGTCAGCGAATGGAACGAAGCGCTCGAGGAAGCCGGCGAGGAAAAGAATATCCCCGGCGAGCTAATGGACATGCCGATGCTGGCGTCGGTGCTCGAATCGGGAATGGCGGCGTTCGACCTCAGCTGCGACGGGATCGGCGACCTTACCTAGCCGCGGAACGGCCAGCGACCGATCGCCTCCCACGGGCCGCCGAGGTAACGGTAAAGCGCGAGCCCGTGGATCGCGAGCGGTCGCGGCTCGAAGTCGCGGGTCAGGCGATCGAACAGCGCTCTCGCCTGAGCGGCGGGCACCTTGTTCTGGATCGTCACGTGCGGCCGCCAGCCCTGCCCGTCCTGCGCGGTCAGCGATCCGGCGAAATGCTCGGCAATCTGGTTGCGTAGCGCCTCCAGCGCGTCGCTTTGAACGCGATACGCGACGCCGCCGCCCAAATTCATCAGCCCGGAAATCGACGCCGGAGGTCGCGAAGCTTGGGCGAGCATCTTCAGCTGTCCGCTCACTTCCTGCTCGAGCGAGGGCGGCAATGCGTGGAACATCGTCAAATGCGCGGCCAGCTGGTTGCGATCGGGTGGGAAATGCGCGCGCCGCTGCCCGTCGAGCCACGCGAAATCCGCCGCCCCAAGTTCGGCAGTAATGATCAGCGCCCCGGCCACTTGTCCTTCTCGAGGATATCGAGTTGCTCGAACCCCTGTCGATCGATCGCGACCTCAATCTTTTCGCCATCGGCTTCGGCCTCGCTCCAGTCGAGCCGCCGCAACCGTTCCCCGAGCCCGCCGACGCCGCCCTCGGCGACGACCAGATAGGCGATCCGACCGCTCGATCGGCCAGCCATGGCATCGACGCAGTTGCCGAAGTGTTCGCCGCCGCGCCCGATCACGGCAGCACTGGTCACCGACGACAAGGGAAACAGGTTTTCCCCTTGCCTTGCCTCGCTTGATTGCGCCGCATGCTGCCCGCCATCCTCGAATTTTGCCTGCCGCCCGAGCCAGCGCCAGATACCGAACAGGTTCAAGGCAGTGAGCACGACATTCTGCCATAACAAGGCCGGATTGCCGCTCGCCACGCCAAGCCCGATCCACGCCAGCGACCCGATTGTGAACACGATGAACCCCGCGCCGGTGATCTTCGCGCCGAGGTTGGAGGCGGTCATCAAGGCGGCGACAATCGTTGCCGCGGGCGCTGCCCAGGTGAGAATATCTTCCATTCGTCGCTAACCTGCAAAAGCCCGCAAGGTTGCCTAAATCTCGACCTGGCTGCCAAGTTCGACCACGCGGTTGGTCGGCAGCTTGAAGAATTCCATTGCGCTTTCGGCGTTACGTAGCATCCAGGCGAACAATTTCTCGCGCCAGATCGCCATCCCCGGCCGCGCACTGGCGAGCAAGGTCTGGCGGGCGAGGAAGAAGCTGGTGTCCATCATCCGGCATTGCGGCCCGCAACCGGTCAGATCGGCCAATTCGCCGGGCACGTTGACCTCCTCCATGAAGCCATAGCGAAGCACCACGCGATAGAATCCAGCGCCATAATCCTGCGTATGCGATCTCTTCTCGACCGGCACGTAAGGCACATCCTCGATCTTGCAGGTCAGCAGAATCACCCGCTCGTGGAGCACCTTGTTGTGCTTCAAGTTATGCAGCAGCGCATGCGGCACGCCGTTGGGCGAACTGGTCATGAACACCGCTGTCCCCGGCACTCGAAGCGCGCTGGTAGAGGCGGACTTGATGAAGACCTCGATCGGTAGCGACGCCTCGTTCATCCGGTCGATCATCAGCTTGCGGCCCTTGGCCCAGGTGGTCAGCAAGGTGAAGGCGATCGCGCCGATCAGCAGCGGGAACCAGCCGCCGTCGGGCACTTTGACCAGGTTCGCGCCAAGATAAAGGACGTCGAACGTGCCGAAAATGACCAGCAGTGGGATCGCCTTCCACTTCGGCCAATTCCATAGTGAGAATAGCACCACCGCCAGCAGCACCGTATCGATCGCCATCGCCCCAGTGACCGCTATGCCGTAGGCCGCCGCAAGGTTGGATGATGATCCGAACATCACCACCAGCAAGATGACCATGACCATCAGTGCCCAATTGATCACTGGTATATAGATTTGTCCGGCCGCTTTCTCACTGGTGTGGGCAATCCGCAGGCGCGGGATGAAACCGAGCTGGATCGCCTGCTGGGTGACCGAAAAGGCGCCCGAGATGACCGCCTGGCTAGCGATTATCGTGGCCGCGGTGGCGAGTAGGACCAAGGGCAGTCGGAACTGCTCGGGAGCCAGGAAGAAGAATGGGTTCTTGACCGTCTCCAGTGCCTCTGTTGGCGCTAGAGACAGCAGCATCGCACCCTGGCCCATATAATTGAGCAGCAATGCCGGCATCACGAAAAACAGCCAGCTGAACTTGATCGGCCGACGTCCGAAATGGCCCATGTCGGCATACAGCGCCTCGGCGCCGGTGATCGCCAGCACGACCGACCCCATCGCCAGAAAGGCTCGAAGCGGCTCGATCGCGAAGAACTGGAGCGCTTTGAGCGGATTGATCATGGCCAGTATGACCTGGGGATGATCTAGAATGTGAACGACGCCAAGAAACGAGATTACTGCAAAATACAACAGCATTACCGGGCCGAACATCAGTCCGACCTTGGCCGTCCCGCGTGACTGGATTGCGAACACCCCAAACAGGATCGCGATCGCGATCGGAATGACATAGGATTGGAAATTGGGGCTTACGGTGTTTAATCCCTCGACCGCCGACAGCACTGACATTGCCGGAGTGATCATCGAATCGCCGTAGAACAAGGCGCAGGCGAATACCCCGAGCATGACGATCCCGGTGTTCCAGCGCTTCTTGTTGGTGGTCGAACGGTTGATCAGCGCGAGCAAAGCCAGGCTGCCGCCCTCGCCCTTGTTGTCGGCGCGCATAATGATCATGACATATTTCAACGTCACGATGATCATCATCGACCAGAAGATCAGGCTCAGCACGCCGTAGATGTGAAGCGAATCCGGAACCAGTTTGTGATGCCCGGCAAAGGTTTCGCGGAAGGCGTAGATCGGCGATGTGCCGATATCGCCGAACACGATCCCGATGGCGCCGACCATCAGCTTGCCCAGCGGGCCGTGCGAATGGCCTTCAGCTAAATCTATCGGGGCGTCATGATCGGCGCCCCCGGTCGCGGTAATGTTCATTGCCTACCCATGCCACACCGCAAGGCGCGGCGGTTCGCTCTAGCAAAGCCAAAAAGGCGCTGCAATTGCGCAAAGCGACGTCTATAGGCCCGCTCATCCCATCTCAGGAGCGATCACAACATGCGCGTCGGTGTGCCCAAGGAAATCAAGAACCACGAATATCGGGTCGGCATGACCCCCGCCTCGGTGGCCGAACTGGTTGCATCGGGCCATGAAGTATTCGTCGAGACGATGGCCGGAATGGGCATCGATTTCGCCGACGCCGCCTACGAAAAGGTCGGCGCGACGATCCTTCCGACCGCCGCCGCCGTGTTTAAGAACAGCGACATGATCGTCAAGGTCAAGGAGCCGCAGCCGATCGAGATCGCAATGCTCGAGTCGCGGCACCTGCTGTTCACCTATCTTCACCTCGCCGCCGACAAGCCGCAGGCCGAAGGACTGATGAAATCGGGCGCGACCTGCATCGCATATGAGACGGTGACGAGCCGTTCGGGCGCGTTGCCGTTGCTCAAGCCGATGAGCGAAGTCGCCGGTCGGATGTCGATCCAGGTCGGCGCGCATTACCTCGAAAAGGAACAAGGTGGGCGCGGCGTGTTACTCGGCGGCGTTCCGGGGGTGGCCCCGGCCAAGGTCGCCATCCTCGGCGGCGGAGTCGCGGGCATCAACGCCGCGCAAATGGCCACCGGCCAGCGCGCCGACGTCACCATCTACGACATCAACAACGACCGTCTGGCCGAGCTCGACATGCATTTCGGATCGACCATCAAGACCGCCTTCGCGTCCAAGGCGACGATCGCCCAGGCGGTCAAGGAAGCCGAGTTGGTGATTGGCGCAGTGCTCGTTCCCGGCGCCGCCGCGCCCAAGCTCGTCACCCGCGCAATGCTCAAGACGATGAAGCGCGGATCGGTGCTGGTCGACATTGCGATCGACCAGGGCGGCTGTTTCGAAACCAGTCGCGCCACGACCCATGACGATCCGGTCTACACGATCGACGGCGTGATCCATTATTGCGTCGCCAACATGCCCGGCGCGGTTGCCCGGACCAGTGCGTTCGCGCTCAATAACGCGACCCTGCCGTTCATTCTCAAGCTCGCCAATCTCGGCGCCGATGCGGCGATGGCGGAAGACCCGCATCTCGCCAACGGGCTCAACGTCTCGGGCGGCAAGATTCGCAACGAGCCGGTGGCCGAGGCGCTCGAACTGGAGTTTGTCCCCGCCTAGCGCGCAGTGGCGTTGGCGATGCCGTCCTCGACGATCGGCCGCCAGCTGGCATTGGCCGGGGCGTTGGCGCGTATTGCGCGCCATTGTTTCAATGCGCCCTCGGTGTCACCCGACTGCAGCATCGCGCGGCCGAGGAAATAGCCCGGCGCCGCGCTGGTCGGGGCAAGCGCGGCCGATCGCGCATAAGCGAGCCGCGCCGCCGGGGTGAGCCGACCGGCATGATCGACCAGCGCATTGCCGAACGCGAGCCACAACGCATAGTCGCGCCGATGAGCCCGCACCGCCGATTGCAACAGTCCCGCTGCTTCCTCGGTCTTGCCGCGCGACGCAAAACTGTCGGCGATGATCATCCAGTGGTTCGACGGGTTGAACGCGCCGAGGAAGGCGTTGCGCTGGGTAACGAGCAAGACGGGCACGCGGCGGTTGGCGGTAGCGGGGATCAACCCTGTGCGATGTTGGAATGCGTAACCCGACGCACCCACCAACAATGCGAGCGCCGTCACCAGCAGCAACCGTCCGCGTAGTCCGGCGACGAACGCAACGCTCATCGCGAGCGACACCAATAGCAAAATAATGATGGCCGCCGTCATTGGTACCGCCCGCGCGGTGGCGGCCGACGTCGCCACTGCCGGAGCAGCTGGCCGATCAGCGCCACCAGCCCACCCACTGCAACCAGCGCCGCTCCAAGCCAGACCAGGGGAAGGAATGGCTGCCACTGCAGATGGAACTGCCGGGTGTCGTTCGATGCGTCGAGGGTGGCCGAGAGCCGCCCGTCCCAAAAAGTCGCGATGGCGCTTTGACTGACCTCCGACCAAGGCGCGATCATCGTCCGCCACTGTGGCCTAAGCAGGCTCACCCCGCTCCCGCGCGTTGCTCGAAGCTCGGTCTCGATCGCGGTGAAATTGGGCCCGGCCACCGGATCGATCGTGGCGAATTCGACCAGCCACGGCCCGACGTGGAATCGATCACCCGGCTTCGCGATTGCCACCGTCTGTTGTGGAAACGCCCGATCGCACGCCACCCCCAGCAGGAGCAGCGCGGCACCGGCGCACGCAAGCACGATGCCGACATTCGCGGTTGGCGCGCGGCGCGACCAACGTGATCGGCGGTGCATCGCGTACAGCGCCAACACGAACAAAGTTGCCGCCAAAACCAACGGGGTACCGGGCGTATCTCCGATCACCGCGAATGCCGCTACCGCCGCCATCACGGCCTGCGCCACCGCCACCGGCTTTGCGCCTGAGGCCAGTTGCACCAGCGCCAGCGCCGCTGCCAGCCACAGCGCCGCCAGCCCGCTCTCGGCGATCATTCCTTGAGCGTCTTGGCGACGGCGTGCTCGGCCGCCTGGTTCCCCATTTGCGGCGGCATGTAGCGTTCGTCATGCTTCGCCAGAATGGTGTCGGCAATGAAGCGACCGCGCTCCATCCGCCCCTCCGCAACGACCCCCGATCCCTCGCGGAACAGGTCGGGCAAGATGCCGACATAGGAAACCGCTGCAGTGTCCGTTCCGTCGGTCACATTGAACGTCACCGTTGTCCCGCCAACATGCTTGAGCGATCCCTTGACCACCATTCCGCCAAGCCGGATCGCCTCGCCGTCCTTTGCCTTGCCCGCCGCAAGGTCGGTCGGGGTGCGGAAATAGGCCGCTTTGTCGGCCAGTCCCCACATCGCCAGCAACACCGCACCAAGCACCGCGACGATCGCCAGGCTGACCAGCACCAGTCGTTGATGCTTGGGCTTCATCGCCGCGTGACCTCATCGGCGAAGCGTTCCGCAGCAACCATCGATCGCCACGCCCACAAGGTGAGCAAGGCGCTGCCCCCGATAACGACCGCATAAGCAGCGATCACGAATGACCATTGGTTCATGCCGTCGCACTCCGCCGAAGCCGCGCCTCGCCGCGATTGCGGGCGAGCTCGGCGCGCATCCGCATCAGCACGATCCCGGAGAACAGCAAGGTAAAACCGATCAGGGTCAGCGGCAGCGGCCACAACAGCTCGGGCGCAATCTTCGACCCGCCGCCAAGACTGATCGACTGGCCCTGGTGGAGTGTCCGCCACCATAACACCGAATAATGGATGATCGGCAGGTTGATCGCTCCAATGAGGCCGAACAACGCCGCCATCCGCCCCTCTCCGCCGCGCTCCTTCTCGGCCGAAGCGAGTGCGATGTAGCCAAGGTAAAGGAAGAACAGGATCAGCATCGAGGTCAGTCGCCCATCCCATTCCCACCACGTGCCCCACGTCGGGCGACCCCAGATCGATCCCGTGGCGAGGCAGAATGCAGCGAAAGCAGCGCCGGCTGGGGCAATCGCGCGCCCTGCGACCGCTGCGAGCGGATGGCGCCAGACGAGTTGCGAGACGCTGGCCGCCGCAAGACCGCCCCAGCCCGCCATGCCAAGCCAGGCGGTCGGCACGTGAATGTAAAGAATGCGCACCGTCTCGCCCTGGAGGTAATCCGGCGGCGTGACGAACAGCCCCCCGATCACCCCCGCGGCGATCAGCAGGATTCCGGGCACCAACGTCCAGGCGGTGGCCGGGCGGGCGATCTTCAGGAAACGGGCGGGATTGGCGAAGACGTGCATGAGGTAATGCAGACTTAGCCAGTGATGACGGTGCTTGGCTAGCCGCGCCCGATCAGTTTTTGCGCCATCGCATCGGCGACCGCGGCGGGATCGCGACCGGTCGCCGCACTGTCGCTCCAGATCATCTCGAGCCGCCCGGGGATCGCGTCGATCCGCTCGCGCACCAGATCCATATCGCCATCGCGCAAATATTCGGTCGAAACGTTGATGATCCCGCCGGCGTTGATGACGTAATCTGGCGCATACAGGATTCCGCGATCCATCAGCCGCTGCCCGTCTTCGTCGGTTTTGAGTTGGTTGTTCGCGCCGCCCGCGACGATGGGGGCGTTCAAGGCCGCGATGCTCGCTTCATCGAGGATCGCGCCGAGTGCGTTCGGGCTGAACACATCGGCCTCGACCGACATGATCTCTGAAGGGTCAACGACCGTCGCATTGCACAATTTCGCAAGCGCCTGCGCGCGCGCTTCATCAACGTCGGCAATGGTCAGCCTGGCCCCCTCGGCGGCGGCATGGCGAGCAACCCCGCCAGCAACGCTCCCGGCGCCCTGTAGAGTGAGGTGGAGCCCGTCGAGCCTGTCCTTGCCGAGCGCGCGCTTGACCGCCGCCTTGATCCCCAGGAACACGCCGAGCGAGGTATGCGGCCCGGGGTCGCCGCCGACTCCGGTTTCGACCGGGAGCCCGGCAACGAACTTGGTCTGGCGGGCGATCTCGATCATGTCGCTGACGCTCATCCCGACATCTTCGGCGGTGACATAATTGCCGCCCAGCCGATCGATTGCGCGGCCGAAAGCGGCGAGCAGTTCGGGGCTTTTGCTGCGATCCGCATTGGCAAGCACCACCGCCTTGCCGCCACCGAGCGGCAACCCCGCCATCGCATTCTTGTAGCTCATGCCGCGTGACAGGCGCAGCGCGTCGGTCAAGGCGTCGGCATCGTCGGCATAATGCCAGAATCGCGACCCACCTGCGGCTGGCCCGAGATGGGTCGAATGCATCGCGATAATCGCGCGCAGGCCGGATGCTTCGTCGGTGACAAAATGCAGCGCTTCGTGCGCGTCGAAGTCGGGGTAACCCCAAGGTGTCGTCATGTGAGCCGTCGATTCCCGGTCGGAAAAGAAAATGGGGCGATCGACGGGGCTTGAACCCGCGACCCTCGGTACCACAAACCGATGCTCTAACCAACTGAGCTACGATCGCCGCAAGCGCCTTGGAGAAGGCGCGTCGGCTCCTTAAGAGGCGAGGCCGACGAAGGCAAGCGAGGCGGCCCAAATGAATGCGACGATTACCAAATTCGGTTATCCCGCGACGTTGCTCCGCGAGTATCGGCACTGGGTGCTGTTGCTTCGGCCGGCGCAGGTCACGGCGGGATCGATGATCCTCGCCGCCAAGAGCGACGCGACCGGCTATGGGGATTTGCCCCAAGCCGCCTTCACCGAGCAAGCAGCGGTCGTAGCCGAGGTCGAGCGCCTCCTCAGAGGCGCGATAAAATCAGACAAAATCAACTATTTAATGCTGATGATGGTCGATCCGCATGTTCACTTTCATATTTTTCCCCGCTATCAGGGCAATCGCTCCATTGCGGGGCTGGTGCTGACCGATCATGGCTGGCCCGGTCCTCCCGACCTAAAATCGGCAGTTGAGTTGAACTCGGTCGCCATTGGGCAGGCGGTCGAGCTGTTCCATTGACTTGGCCGTCGCGCGTCTCGTGTTGACCGAGATTTACAAAGCAGGGCATTTTGCTTGCGCATCGTTTGCGATGGGCGCACAGTTTGTTGGGGAGTGGAGCTTGAATTCGAGTCGAACTGCAAGGCGCGGACCGGCCTCCGGTGTGCCCCTCCGGGACACGCTAATCAGGACTGGCCTGGCCCCGGCGCTCGCCACCGCGCTCGATGAAATGCCGCATCGCGTGGTGCACATCGATCCGCGCCGCCCGTTCCGCGAGCCCGGCATGCCGCGCAACGAAACGATGTTCGTGACCAGCGGGCTGATCGCCAAGTTCAAGAATGATTCCAGCGGACGGCGACAGATTGTCGCACTGCGTTTTCCTGGCGAAGGCGTGCTGCCGCGCGAAGGCAATGCCAGCTACGGCGTCCAAGCCATCGTCAAAAGCGAGGTTCTCCTCGGCAAATCGGAGGATTTCGACAAAATCGTCGAGGATAATCCCGACTTGGCCAAATTCTTCTGGCGGCTGGTGCAACGCAACGAATCGATTGGCTACGAATGGCTGGTCAATACCGGCCGCCGCGATTCAACCGCGCGCGTGGCGCATCTGTTGTGCGAAACTGCTGCTCGCTACGGCCTCGACGTCGCCAGCGAGCCGCTGATGAACCCATTCACCCAGCAGCAGATCGCCGACATCACCGGCCAGACATCGGTCAACGTCAACCGCGTGTTCGCCGATCTCGAGCGCCAGGGGCTGATCAAGCGCGTCGGTCGCGAAATCCGCTTCCTCGACTGGCCAGAACTGCTGCGCGTCGCGAGCTTCCAGCCGGGTTACCTGGACTGATCGAACCGGATCAGCCGGCCAGTACGAAGCGAACCGGCGGCGATAGGTAGTAGCTTCTGACTGCCTGTCCTGACGAGTCGCGAGCGGGAACGAATTTGGCACGCTTGGACAATATTTTGCACGTTGCGATCTCGAACATCCGATCGCCCTCAAGCTCCTGCGCCTTGCACGACGCCACCGACCCGTTCGGCGCGACCTCCAGCAGCGCAATCACCTTCGCCTGTCGACCGGCGTCCATCATTGACGAGGGATAATCGCTCTCGTTGAACAACGTGCGCACGTCGCGTACCTCTTTCGGGGCCACTGACCAGGTCCGCACGATGTTCCAGCTTTTGAGAAGATCGTCGGAACAGGTTTCCAGCGCCTTGCGAGCCTTTGCCATCGCTGGCAGTGGAACGGTCAGGTCGAACTTGCCATTGGAAGACGCTCGGAACGCGCCGAACTTTTCGGCCTGATCCAGTTGCTCGGCCGGCATTGATGTCTGGATGACGCGCACGCCGCGTTCGGGAAGATCGGCCGACCACATGGTAAAGCCGTCGACCGGCGGGCCATCGCCAAAGTTGAAAATCATAGGACCGAACTGCTCTTTTTGCCGGGCGCCAAGCGGCGTAAGGATGAGCAGTTCGAAATAGGGCGACAAAGGCCGCGCACGGATAACGATCCCGGGCCGTCCAGCATCGGGCATCCGCACCAGCGCGCAAAACTTCTCGGCATATTCGACGACCCACGCCGGCTTTGGCTTCGGCGCCATATCCGCCGCGACTGCCGTGCCGGAAAGGATTCCTAGAACGACGAATGACAACAGGCCACGCATGCCAGAAGCCTGCCCCTTCATCGCGGTCTTGGCAATGTCCGCGAATGGCATGGTGGGCGCGGCAGGGATTGAACCTGCGACCCCACCCGTGTGAAGGGTGTGCTCTACCACTGAGCTACGCGCCCATGCCGGCGGTACGACGGTGCCGATAGTCAAGCACTCCCGCACTGTCCAGCGCCTTGGCCAGCCTACTGAACAGCGTCCTTCAAAATCCGTCCGGGGCGGAACTTGGGCTGGCTGCTGGCCTTGATCTGCATCGGCTCGCCGGTCCGTGGATTGCGCCCGACCGACGCCTTGCGCCGGGTGACCGAGAAATTGCCAAACCCGACCAGCCGCACTTCATCGCCGCGCTTCAATGCCGAAGTAATCACTTCGAGCATGGTCTCGACGGCGCGCGACGAATCCGAACGGCTGAGCCCGGCGCGATCCGCCACCTGGCCGATGAGATCCTGCTTATTCATACAATACTCCCCTGACCCGCGCACAATCGCGGACTCGTCCAGAACGCTTTTAAGCCAAGGTTCGTTAGCGAAGTCAAAACCTAGTGACGAACCGCCGGACTTTCTGTCGATCCGGCGGGCGCAACCACAGGTTCGGCGGCATGCTCGTCGGCGTCGGTCCACTCGATCGGCTGGAACGGCGACGTTAGCGCCAGCGCGAGCACCTCGTCGACGTGCGCCACGGGATGGATTTCGAGGGCATCTTTCACCGCCTGCGGAATCTCGGCGAGGTCCTTCTCATTCTCCGCCGGGATTAGCACCGTCGTGATCCCGCCGCGCAATGCCGCGAGCAGTTTTTCCTTCAAGCCGCCGATCGGCAGTACCCGGCCGCGCAACGTCACCTCGCCGGTCATCGCGACATCGCGGCGGACTGGAATGCCGGTCAGGGTCGAGATCATCGCCGTGACCATGCCTACGCCAGCCGACGGGCCGTCCTTGGGCACCGCCCCTTCGGGCAGATGGACGTGGATGTCCTTGCGCGCGAAGATCGACGGCTTGATGCCATAGGCCGGCGCGCGCGCCTTGACGAAGCTCATCGCCGCCTGGATCGATTCCTGCATCACTTCGCCGAGCTTGCCGGTGGTCTTGACCAGCCCCTTGCCAGGGACGGTGACCGCCTCAATGGTCAGCAATTCACCGCCGACCTCGGTCCAGGCGAGTCCGGTGACTGCGCCGATCTGATCTTCCTCCTCGCCAACGCCATAGCGATAGCGAGTGACGCCAAGGTATTCGCCGACGTTCTCCGCGGTAAGCTCAACCGTCTCGGTCTTGGCCTCGAGGATCTTGCGGAGCGACTTGCGCGCCACCTTGGCCAGTTCGCGCTCGAGCGTGCGCACCCCGGCCTCGCGGGTGTAATGGCGCAGGATCGCGCGCAGCCCGTCATCGGCAAACACCAGTTCCTCGGCCTTCAGCCCATGCGCTTCCATCTGCTTCGGGATCAGGTGGCGGCGCGCGATCTCGACCTTCTCGTCCTCGGTGTACCCCTCGAGGCGGATGATCTCCATCCGGTCGAGCAACGGCTGCGGCATGTCGAGGCTGTTGGCGGTGGTGACGAACATCACATCGCTGAGGTCGTAATCGAGCTCGAGATAATGATCCTGGAAACGGTTGTTCTGCTCCGGGTCGAGCACTTCCAGCAACGCCGACGCGGGGTCGCCGCGGAAGTCGGTGCCAAGCTTGTCGATCTCGTCGAGCAGAAACAATGGATTGCTCGTCCCGGCCTTCTTGAGGTTGGTGATGATCTTGCCCGGCAGCGAACCGATATACGTCCGGCGGTGGCCGCGAATTTCTGCTTCATCACGCACACCGCCGAGTGATTGGCGCGCGAATTCGCGGCCCGTGGCGCGGGCGATCGAACGGCCGAGCGAGGTCTTGCCGACGCCCGGCGGGCCGACCAGGCACAGGATCGGGCCCTTGAGCCGGTTGGTGCGCGCCTGGACCGCGAGATATTCGACGATCCGGTCTTTGACCTTCTCCAGCCCGTAATGATCCTCGTCGAGGATCGCCTGGGCCACGGCGATGTCGCGCTTGAGGCGGGACTTCTTGCCCCATGGCAGGCCGAGCAGTAAAGGGTGAAGAGCTGGCCACCATCCTGGGCGGTGACGGGCAGAGCGAGGATGAGGGCGAGGGCAGGGTAGAGGCGGTGCAACATCGGAGTTGGAGAAAAGACGGTGTGGGGATGAAGTCTCTATCACCGGTCGTCCGCTGGAGCGGTTTTAAGCTCCAGCACGGGGCGGGATCCGTAGTGGCGAGTGAGACCGGCAGACAGAGCGTCGGCATATTCACGGAAGATGGAAGGGCGATTTATACCGCTGATTTCCCTGAGGCCATCGTAGTCGCCGGCTTGGATGCGGGCGTGGTCGAGGGTGGAATTCATGACGTAGGGCTCCATGAAAATGACCGGGCAGTCGTAGAGGCGGTTCGCGATGAGATTGCGGACCCAGAGGAACGGCTGGCCAGGGACGGGCAGGGCGTTCTTGGAATCGGGCGGGTAGACGTAGGGCGGAAGGCCGCTGATTTCGGCAAAGGTGGCGGCGACGGTGCTGCCGACGAGGACTTCCTCGGCGTGGGTGCGCTGGAGGAGCTTGCGCAGCAGTGAGAAGCGCTGGTCGGCAAGGAGGACTTCGTCGTCGTTGTAAGCGCCGTTGAGGATGAGGTGGAAGTGGGTGCGGTCGATGAGAGTCGGTTGGTGCGGATCGCCCCAGGCTTCGGCGTTGAAATGGAGGCAGAGAACGAGATCGGGCTTGAGGATGAGATTGACGAGGTCGGCACGGGCGCGGATTTCCGCAGTGCGGTAAAAGAGCCGCTCGGCGAGTTTCGAGTTGTCTCCGGCGGTGGTGAGGAGGAGTTCCGGGCGGATGGGGGTGACGGGTTCGGTGGTCTCCCGGACAAGGGAAACGGTCGCGCCAAGGGCTTCGAGGCGGGGCTTGAGAAGCTTCGCAACTTGGAGCGTCATGTCGCCCTCCTGAACCGGCGTGCCCTCGCCGACGATGAACCAGCGCTCTTCCATTTTCGCCCAAGCACCACCGATGTGACCAGGATCGATGGCGATCCTGAGGCCTGAGAGCGGCTGCCCGGCTGCCGCGGGCGGCAGCTCGCTGGTGGCACGCCAGTGCCGCGGGGCGGAGTTTCCCTGGCCGAATCGCAGCAGATAGACACCGTCGTCGGTCTGGATGTGGGCCTCGGCGTCGTCGAGCACGATGAAGGTGCGCCAAGCGGGTCCGGTGGTGAAGACGCCCGTGAGCAGTCGCTCGAACTCGCTGCGGGTGATCTCATTTTGATAGATATCAAGGGCGCGCCAGTCCGGTGCCGGGGCCAGCAGCGAAAGCGCAGGGCGGGCAAGCGGACCCGGAATAATGACCGGCGGTGGCGGTCTCGAGAAGAAGAGTGCAATGAAGCCTACCAAGGCCGCAGCCACGAACAGAACGGGGAGATGGCGCCTCATTTCAGGAAATAGGATTGTCTGCCGACGGGCGAGCGTGGAGGTTACCCGGCAAGTTTCTTATGGTAGCAATCCGCATTTTATTTCTTGGCGACGTGGTGGGCGAACCGGGCCGCAAAGCGGTCATCGAGCAGTTGCCGCTGCTTAAACTGTCCGAGGGGCTGGATTTTTGCATCGTGAACGGGGAAAACGCCGCGGGCGGAAAGGGGATCACGCCGCGGATCGCCATCGATTTGCTGCGCGCCGGGGCGGCCGTCATTACCACTGGCGACCACGTTTGGGACCAGCAGGAAATCGTCGATTATTTCCCCACCGAGCCGCGCCTGCTGAGGCCGCTCAATTACCCTCAAGGCACGCCGGGTGCGGGCAGCGTGGTGTTGGAAACCGCAAAAGGCCGGATCGGTGTGATCCAGGCACAGGGACGGTCCTTCATCCAGCCGCCGTTGGAAAACCCCTACCTGGCGGTCGAGAAGGAGGTTGAGCGTCTGCGGGCGGACGGCGTCACCACCCTCGTGTTGGACATGCACGCCGAGACGACGAGCGAGAAAATCGCGATGGGGCGGATGCTCGACGGGAAGGTTTCACTGGTGGTAGGAACGCACACCCACGTCCAGACGGCGGATGAAACGATCTTTCCGGGGGGAACCGGCTACCTGACCGATGCCGGCATGTGCGGTCCCGAGGAGTCGGTGCTCGGGCGTTCAATCGAATCGGTGGTGTGGCGATTCAAGTCCGGGATGCCAACACGATTTCCGATCGCGAAAGGCCCGGTGCGGCTGTGTGGTGTGATCGTGGAGATTGACCCGGAAACTGGCCGGTGCTTAGCCATCCGGAGACTGTCAATGAGGGTGGCGGAAGGTGCCGTTAGCCCGTCGTAATGGTTCATTTTCAAAGGATTCGGGGCAATCTTGATTTGACCGAGATTTTTTTTGACAGAGGGGTCGACTTTGTTACTGTCCCGCCGCTCTTCCCCACAGCAAGTCAGGGGTGCCGCGCCTAGTCCCGTTTGATGGGACCGGTCGCGGTGTTTTTGTCTGGTCGAAGGGAGAGCAATACATATCAGATGCTCGCGTAGCTCAGGGGTAGAGCGCATCCTTGGTAAGGATGAGGTCGGGGGTTCGAATCCCCCTGCGAGCTCCAGGGCAACCGCGAAAAATCTCAACAGTCTCAAGCAGAACAACAACCACCATGGCTAAAGAATCATTCCAGCGCACCAAGCCGCACGTTAATATTGGAACTATCGGTCACGTTGACCACGGCAAAACCACGCTCACCGCGGCGATCACCAACACGCTGGCTGAAAAGGGCCTCGCTCAGAAAAAGAGCTACGCTGACATCGATGCCGCCCCCGAAGAACGTGAGCGCGGTATTACAATCAACACCGCGCACGTGGAATACGAGACCCTCAAGCGCCACTACGCCCACGTGGACTGCCCCGGGCATGCTGACTATGTGAAAAACATGATCACCGGCGCCGCCCAGATGGACGGCGCGATCCTCGTGGTCTCCGCCGCCGACGGCCCGATGCCGCAGACGCGCGAGCACATCCTGCTGGCGCGGCAGGTCGGCGTGCCGTACATCGTCGTGTTCCTCAACAAGGTCGACATGGTCGACGACGAGGAGCTCCTCGAGCTCGTCGAGGTCGAGGTCCGCGAGCTGCTCAGCATGTACGACTACCCCGGCGACGACATCCCGTTCATCACGGGCTCGGCCACGGGAGCGCTCGAGGGCGACGAGAAGTACAAGCAGGCCATCTATGACCTTGCCGACGCGCTGGACACCTACATCCCCGAGCCCGTCCGCGTGCTCGACAAGCCCTTCCTGATGCCGGTCGAGGACGTCTTCTCGATCACGGGCCGTGGCACCGTCGCGACGGGCCGCATCGAGCAGGGTGTCGTCAACACCGGCGACAACGTCGAGATCGTCGGCATCTCGGCGACGACGACGTCGGTCGTGACCGGCGTCGAGATGTTCCGCAAGATCCTCGACCAGGGCCAGGCCGGCGACAACGTCGGCTGCCTCCTCCGCGGCACCAAGCGCGAGGAGATCCAGCGCGGGCAGGTCCTCTGCAAGCCGGGCTCGATCACGCCGCACACGAAGTACAAGGCCGAGGTCTACATCCTCAAGAAGGAGGAGGGCGGCCGTCACACGCCGTTCTTCACGGGCTACCGCCCGCAGTTCTACTTCCGCACCACCGATGTGACCGGCGTCGCGAACCTCCCCGAGGGGACCGAGATGGTCATGCCGGGCGACAACGTCACGATGGAGATCGAGCTCATCCAGCCGATCGCCATGGATCAGGGCCTGCGATTCGCCATCCGCGAGGGTGGGCGCACCGTCGGCTCCGGCGTCGTGACCGAGGTCGTCGCCTAGTCGGAGCACGCAGCACCCGTCCTCGCGAGAAGACGGTGTCGGGGTGGGGCCAGCGTGGCCTCACCCCGGTGCGCAGGAGGGATCGGCCCGGGAGGGCCAGCCCACAGATCGCGCACCGCAGGACCGGAGGCGCATGCTTCCAGCAGGAACAACACACCAGTCCCCGGACGGAAAGCAGTGAGTCAGATGGCCACGGCCACCCAGAACAAGATCCGCATCCGCCTCAAGGCGTACGACCACCGCGCCATCGAGGCCGCGGCCAAGGAGATCGTCGAGACGGCGACGCGCACCGGCGCGACCGTCGCCGGCCCGGTGCCGCTGCCGACGGAGAAGAACGTCTACGCGGTCCTGCGCTCGGTCTTCAAGGACAAGGATTCCCAGGAGCACTTCGAGATCCGCACGCACAAGCGGCTCATCGACATCCTGCAGCCCACGCCGAAGACGGTCGACTCGCTCCAGCGCCTCGACCACCTCCCCGCGGGCGTCGACATCGAGATCAAGCTGGTCGGCTGATGCCGGGGATCCTCGCCAAGAAGCTCGGCATGACGCAGCTGTTCCTCGAGGACGGGCGCGTCGAGCGCGTCACCGTGCTCGAGGCCGGCCCCTGCCCGGTCACCGCGGTGCGCACCGCGGACAAGGACGGCTACACCGCCGTCCAGCTCGCCTACGGCGCCACCAAGGAGAAGCACCTCTCCAAGCCCGAGCTCGGCCATCTACGCAAGGCCGACGCCGGTCCCCACCGCCACCTCGTGGAGTTCCGCGACGAGTCGGGCTTCTCGATCGGCGACACCGTCACCGTGGACGTCTTCTCGCCGGGCGAGAAGGTCAAGGTCGCCGGCACCTCCAAGGGCAAGGGCTTCCAGGGCACGATCAAGCGCCACGGCTTCGCCTCCGGGCCGAAGTCGCACGGCTCGCACAACGTGCGCGCCCCCGGCTCGATCGGTGCCTCCGCCTGGCCTGCCCGCGTGATGAAGGGCATTCGCGGCCCCGGCCAGATGGGCAACAAGCGCATCACCCAGAAGGGCCTGACGATCGTGCAAGTCGACGCTGAGAGAAACCTGCTGCTGGTGCGTGGCGCCGTCCCCGGCTCACGCAACGGCATGGTGGAGGTCCGCACCGATGCCTAGCGCCAAGAACATCTCCTCAGACGCCACCGTCGAGCTCGACGAGGTCGCCTTCGGCGCCGCGTTCCACGGTCCG
>ENA-OFCX01000232-OFCX01000232.1-metagenomes-genome-assembly--contig:-NODE-232-length-31930-cov-5.017129_pt1 | contig 31930 bp, 29 predicted proteins | sample MGYA00153384_OFCX01 | MGnify analysis MGYA00153384
TTGAAAAAGTCAATGGCAAGGCTGAAGACCTGACTTGGGAAATATTCCGCGACACGTTGATCGAGCAGGCCGAGCAGGGCGTGGACTACTTCACCATTCATGCCGGTGTGCGACTAGCCTATGTGCCGTTGACGGCGAACCGTCTGACCGGCATCGTTTCGCGCGGCGGCTCGATCATGGCCAAGTGGTGTTTGTCGCACCACAAAGAGAGCTTTTTGTACGAGCATTTTGAAGACATTTGCGAGATCATGAAGGCGTACGACATTTGCTTTTCATTGGGTGACGGCTTGCGCCCCGGCTCGATTGCAGATGCAAACGACGAAGCGCAGTTTGCCGAGCTGCACACACTGGGCGAGCTGACGCAAATTGCCTGGAAGCATGACGTGCAGGTGATGATTGAAGGCCCGGGTCATGTGCCTTTGCAATTGGTAAAGGAAAACGTCGACAAGCAGCTTGAAGCCTGTTTTGAAGCGCCTTTCTACACCCTTGGCCCGTTAATAACCGATATTTCACCGGGCTATGACCATATTTCGTCGGCCATGGGTGCGGCCAATATCGGCTGGTATGGCGTGGCCATGCTGTGCTATGTGACGCCAAAGGAACACTTGGGCTTGCCAAACCGCGATGATGTGAAACAGGGCTTGATTGCCTACAGGATTGCCGCGCATGCAGGTGATTTGGCCAAGGGCTACCCGGGCGCGCAGATGTGGGACAACGCGGTCAGCAAGGCACGTTTTGAGTTCCGCTGGGAAGACCAGTTCCGACTGGCGATTGATCCGGATACGGCGATGGCTTATCACGACGAAACACTGCCAAAAGAAAACGCCAAGGTGGCGCATTTTTGCTCCATGTGCGGGCCGAAGTTTTGCTCAATGAAAATCTCTCAAGAGGTGCGTGAGTTTGCCCGGTTAAATCCATCCACCACAACACTTGCGCCCGCTGCGGGTGTGATTGCCATCAAGCAGATTGACAGTGACCTGCAGGTCAAGGCGAAAGAGTTTCGTGAGGGTGGGAGCGAGATTTACTCCTGACATGACACAACCGCACATCGGCATTGCGGGCGCCGGTTTGGCCGGTCGCCTGCTGGCTTGGCGACTGGCTAGAGCCGGCTGCGCTGTCAGCCTGTTCGACGCAAAGCAGCGCGACGACCTGATCAGCGCTTCGCAAACTGCTGCCGCCATGCTATCGCCGTTAGCAGAGCTGGCAGTGTCCGATGACGCGGTGTTTGAGTTAGGTCAACGCTCACTCGCGCTGTGGCCGCAGTGGCTCGCGCAAATCGCCACACCCGTCTATTTCAGGCAAGACGGTACGGTTGTCGTTGCTCACCCACAAGACGGCGCGTCGCTCGAACATTTCAACCGCTTGCTGAATCACAAGCTGCCGGATGCTTGCAAAGCCCAAGTGCAAATGCTCGATGCAGCCGCACTGGCGCAATACGAACCCACCTTGGCCGGACGCTTTAACGGGGGTTTGTTTCTGGCGGGTGAAGGGCAACTCGCCAATGACCAATTGATGTCGGCATTTGCCATTGAACTGGATCGCCTGGGTGTCCAGTGGCATGAAGGGAAAGCAGTTGAAAGGGTTGAGCCAAAGGCTATCGTTTGCGCAGACCAGTTTTACAACGTGGACGCGGCAGTAGATGCGCGAGGCGTGGGCAGCAAATCAGCTTTGCCCACCTTGCGCGGCGTGCGCGGCGAGGTGCTGCGTGTGGCATGCCATGGCGTGACATTGCAACGCCCGGTGCGCCTGATGCACCCGCGCTACCAGCTGTATGTGGCACCGCGTCCGGATGGTGAATTTGTCGTCGGCGCGACCGAACTCGAATCTGAAGATACAGGCCTGGTCACCGTGCGATCGGTGCTTGAACTTGGCAGTGCGCTGTACAGCTTGCATCCGGCGTTTGGCGAAGCAAGAGTCTTGCGGATGTCTGCCGCATTGCGTCCAGCGCTTGATAACCACCGGCCTTGCGTTGAGCAGCATGACGGCGTGTGGCATATTAATGGCTTGTACCGGCATGGCTATTTGTGTGCGCCCGCTCTGGTCGATGATTTGGTAGGAAAATTGCTGCATGACAATTGAACTTTCAATGAACGGCGAGCGCATCGCGGCAGAGGCCTCAACATTGCAAACTCTGCTCCTGGCGCGCGGCTACAAGCTGGAATCCGCCTTTGCCTGCGCCATCAACAACACTTTTGTGCCACGCCCGCAGTGGCCAGCGCGTTTGCTGGCAGACGGCGACCGTATTGACATCGTCACACCGATAACGGGAGGTTGACATGTCAAATTTCACAGTCGCTGGCACAAGCCTTTCAAGCCGCCTATTCCTCGGCACCTCTCACTACCCTTCGCCTCAGGTGTTGAGCGATGCAGTTGCATCCAGCGGCACGCAGGTACTGACGGTCGGCTTGCGCCGCCTGCAACCCGAAAGCGGTGGTGGCAACAGCTTCTGGCAGCGGGTGCAGGCCATGAAGTGCCATATTTTGCCCAATACTGCAGGCTGCCACACCGCTGAAGAAGCCATCACACTGGCGCAAATGGCACGCGAGATTTTTGGCACGACCTGGATCAAACTGGAAGTGATTGGCGATGACTACACGCTGCAGCCCGACACGCATGCAACACTTGAAGCCGCCACAACGCTGACCAAAGAAGGGTTTGCTGTGTTTGCCTACACCACTGATGATCTGGTGATTGCGCAAAAGCTGCGGGATGCCGGATGCGCCGCGATCATGCCGTGGGCCGCGCCGATTGGCACCGGGCGCGGGCCACTGAACCCGTATGCACTGGAGACCCTACGCCGTCGCCTGCCTGATGCTGTGTTGGTTGTGGACGCAGGCCTCGGCCGCCCGTCGCATGCCGCTGCCGTGATGGAGATGGGTTTTGACGCGGTGCTGCTGAACACCGCGGTCGCGCAAGCTGGCGACCCTGTGCGAATGGCCAAAGCCTTCGCCGATGGCGTGGCAGCTGGCCGCGCGGCGTACGAATCCACCCCGATGCCTGAGCGCGCTGCAGCGCAAGCTTCAACGCCGACAGTCGGCGTTCCTTTTTGGCACGCCCCATGAAAGCCAGCTTCGCGCCCCTGACTTACCCCATCGGCTTTTACCCGGTAGTTCCCACAGCCGCCTGGGTAGAGCGCTTGCTAGGTTGGGGTGTGCGCACCATTCAGTTGCGCGTCAAAGCTGCCGACCACACCCCCGCCGAAATTGCTGTGGAAGTCATTGCCGCCATAAAAGCAGGCAAAGCCGTGCCCGGTGCGCAAGTCTTCATCAACGACCACTGGCAACTCGCCCTGGACGCGAATGCTTACGGCGTGCATTTGGGCCAGGAAGACCTCGACACCGCCGACATTGAAGCGCTGCGCAATGCCGGCATTCGCTTGGGACTATCCACACACACCCCGGCCGAGCTGGCACGCGCCCACGCCGTGCAGCCGAGTTATTTGGCGATTGGGCCGATTTATCCAACCACGCTGAAAGTGATGCCGTACGAACCGGTGGGGTTGGAACGCCTCAAATTGTGGGTACCGCAAGCCGCTCCCTACCCCGTGGTGGCTATAGGCGGCATTTCGCTGCAACGCATTTCAGGTGTGATGCACTGCGGCGTGGAGGGTGTGGCGGTGGTGAGCGCCATCACGCAGGTGCCCGACCCCCAACAAGCCACGCTGCGCGGTTTGCGCCTGGCTCAGCCTTCGGTCGGCGGTCATAACGGCGCGGCTCATAATGCGGCAAACAAAACGTAACAAAATAATCAGTTCTGCCAGCGCTTATGCGGATGACGGGGCGCTCGCAGGTTTTTTACCGGCTAACCTTGACAACCTGCTGGGCTTCCAGTCCCAATAAACACCACAAAAGGCGCGTGACAAAAAATGGCTTCTACCCAGTCGGCTCAGGTTTTCTCGCTGGTTTATACAAGTCGCTCGACCGCTGACTTTTCACCGCTTGACGAAGAGCGGCACAAAAAAGCTTTGATGGGTATTGCTGTGCCAGCCAAACTCAAGAACCAGCGGCTCAATGTGCGCGGAATCCTGCTGTCCACCGCAGGCTATTTTTTGCAGTGGCTGGAGGGGGATGAGGCGGCGGTTCGCGCGCTGATGGCGACCATCGTGCGCGACCCGCGCCACACCGACGTGGATGTGGTTTACACCGGCATGGGCGCGCAGGTGTTGTCGGATTGGTCGATGTCGCTGGTGACGCGGGCGGACGCTGGTGACTCAATCGTGAAGCAGCTCAAGCTCTTGCGCGGCGGGGTCATGCCCCGGGCACGGGGCAGCATGCCTGCTGCGATGGTGCTCAGTGTGATCAAACCAACGGTAGGGCCGGGTAGTGGGCGCAGCCGCAGGCGGGTGGCACTGATTGGCCAGTCTGGCATTTGGCCTGCTGCACTTCTGGAGCATTTATCCAGGAAGTTCAAGGTGCCCATCGCGCACACGCGGCTGGTCGGCAATTTGGGCTTTGAACGCCAGGGAGTGGTTGAATACCTTGATATTGATCACCCCAAACACGGCCGCCTACGCTTGCTTAAGTTTTCTGGCGATGTGCTGAGCCTGGCATGGATGACGGGCATTGAGGAAAAGCTGACCGCCTGTGTTTTGTTTTATTCCCACAACTCCGATAACGCGGTGGATGGGTTTTCTGCTGCCGTACAAGAGCAGCTGGGCAGTGTTAACCGCTTTACCCCAATGCTTTGCCTTTTTGGCCGTACCGCAGCGCCCTTGATGAATCCGGTGCTGGACTGGTTCGCCGTTCAAGGTCGTCAAACATCGTCGGAGCGCATGTCGCTGGCAGACAGCGACGCGGTTTGGCACGCCATGGAAGTTTTGCTGGACAAACGGGTTGTCAGCAACTTTCCAACCAGCGATTTTTTTGCAGAATCCGGATCGATGCCACCCGCATCTCTGCCACAGCCCGCGAACAAGGCCGGTGCGGTGCAAAGCACAGCGCCCAAAAACAGCTCTGGTGGCGGTACAAACAACAAGCCAGACAGCAAGCCCGACAGTTTGCCCACTGCCAATCTGGCCGCACCGACCCGGCTGGCAATGCCCGCACCGCTTGGACCGCCTAGCCTGGCGACGCCCGCGCAGCGGTCTGTCCTTGCCAAACCTCCCTTCAACCCCACCGCACCAGCCAAACCGCAGCCATCCGCCGCTCCGGTGGGTGGTGTGGGCGTTGGCCCGGTCGCGTCTGGTTCACCCCCTGCCGTATTGGCAGCTTCGGGTAAACGGTTGTTTTCAGAGCTGCGTGAAGTCGATGGCGTGCTGTTTGCAGGCGCGCAATGCCTCCGCACGGGTGCTACAGCGGTACAGGCTGGCCAAACTCAGCCTGCGCTGGTTGCGCAAATCGAGGGCGCGGGCATGGCAGAAAGCGTTTTTCTGCGCTTGCTACAAATCGAAGCCGCCATTCATCAGCAGCTTTGCTTGCGGCTGCGCCTAGAAGAGTCATCAGAGGTGACGCACCTGCAGACCCGTTGTGCTGACAGTTTTAGCCTGTCGTTCACCTTGCCGGCACCTGTGTCCGCAGTTTTCATGCTGCAAATGGCACCAGGCTATGCCAACGAGGCATTGGTACGCTATTCAGTTCTGGCGCTGCTGCGAGAACCGCTTGACAAGATTTTTGAGTCCGGTTGAATCACGCTGAACGCAGCTGAGCTACTCTGAATCCTTCGGTTTACAGCTGCTGGAAGCTTCGCTGCTTTTGACACCATTCAAGCTACCGCCTTTGGGAGCCTGTGCATGTGGGCTGAAAAATCGAATGGGTAAAAATGGCAAGTCTAATGCTTTTTTGCCGCCAGCGCATTGCCGGCGGGCTTTTATAGCTATCAATTTTATAGCGTTGGGTAATCAGTGTAGCCCTCTGCGCCACCACCGTACCAGGTGGCCTTGTTGCTTTCCGCAAATGGCCCTCCATGTTTGAGGCGTGCTACCAGGTCGGGGTTGCCGATGTAAGGGCGGCCAAATGCGAACAGGTCCGCACCTTGCGCCAGCTCTTTTTCAGCCAGGGTTTTGTCCAGCCCGTTGTTGACCATCCACGCGCCGCGACCACCTGCCAAGGTGTAGGCCGCCTTCAACGCGGTGTAGTCAAACGGGCGATCTGGCAGCACGCGTGGCCCGCCTGTTGCTCCCTCAATGATATGGATGTACGCCAGGTTCAGGCCGGCCAGCTCGCGCACCACGTAGTCAAAAAGCGGCTGCGGATCCCCATCAAATGCATCGTTGGCGGGTGTGACAGGCGACAGGCGAATCCCGGTGCGGCCACCGCCCACTGCAGCAGTGACTGCGCGGGTGACTTCCAGCAGCAAGCGCGCACGGTTTTCAATGCTGCCGCCGTAGTCGTCTTTGCGCTGGTTAGAGCCGCTTTTTAAAAACTGATCAAGCAGGTAGCCGTTGGCCCCGTGAATTTCAACACCGTCAAAGCCCGCGGTCTCGACCGCGTTGCGGGCCGCAGCCTGGTAGCTGTGCACAATACCCGGCAGCTCTTGAGCTCGCAGGGCTCTAGGCTCGGACGTTTCAACAAACTCCGGTTTGCCGTTTTGTATCAGCACGGTTTTGGTTTTGGCGGTAATGGCCGATGGTGCAACGGGCGCACCGCCATCGGGCTGCAGCGACGTGTGCGACACGCGGCCCACGTGCCACAGCTGCACCACAATTTTGCCGCCCGCAGCATGCACATCGTGCGTGACTTTCTTCCAGGCATCGAGTTGCTCCGTGCCGTACAGGCCCGGCACGTCAGAGTAGCCTTGGCCCTGCTGGGTAATGGCCGTGGCTTCCGTCACGATCAGCCCGGCGGATGCACGCTGTGTGTAATATTCAGCCGCAAACGGGCCAGGAATCGCATCAGGCGAACGGTTGCGCGTAAGTGGCGCCATAACGATGCGGTTGGCCAGCTTGAGGTCACCGACCTGAACAGGATCGAAGAGTGTGGTCATGGGAATGTGGACGCGAAAGTGTGGTCGCGCAAAAGATGAATAAGCTTGAAAGTGTCGCGCCAAACACGCGGCGCTGCTTGGTCGCGTGAGTAGGACGTGCGCCCAAAAAACGCTGTTACTTCATCAGGCCCTCGGACTTCATGGCCGCAACCACGGCTGGCCTGGCCAGCATGCGCGCCCTGAAGTCGGCCAGATTGGCCAGATTTGAAATGTCCACTTTCACCAGCGCTGCCCAGTTGGTGACGTTGAACAAATACGGGTCGGCCACGCTGAAGGCATCGCCCAGCAGGTAATGCTTTCCAGCAAGCTGCGTGTCTACCCAAGCAAGCCGGCTGAGCAGTTTTTCCGCCACCATCGGCTTGTAGTCAGCTGGCGTTGCGGGGTTGAACAGCGGGGCAAAACCCTTGTGCAGCTCAGTGCTGATGAAATTGAGCCAGCCCTGCATGCGCGCGCGCTCTACCGTGCCGTTGGTGGGGGCCAGATTCTTCTCGGGTACCTGGTCGGCAAGGTACTGCACGATGGCAGGGCCTTCCGTCAGGCGCGTGCCGTCGCTTAGCTCCAGCAGCGGCACATAGCCGAGCGCGTTGATGGCGAAGTAGTCGCTGCCGTCTGCGAGCAGGTGGGTTCGGGTGTTGACGCGTGCGTCGTCAAATGCCATACCGGCTTCGTTCAATACGATACGCACGGCCAGTGAACAAGCGCCGGTGGCGAAATAAAGCTTCATGGGTTTCCTTGGAGGTTGGGGGCGAGGGTATACGGTCTGTCAAAAGTGTACGCAACTTTAAATATCTAAGCAGAAAAGACCGATTGCTTAACAAAAATAAGCACAAGCAGCTCCTCTAATAATAGCAATATACACAACCCGGCGTTGTCCTACGGGTCCATGCGCAGCCTGCTGATTTGGCATGCGGGGCCAGCTTTTTACCATTTACAATATTTTTCAAATCCACTCAAGGAGCTTGTCATGCTGAAGTACGCCGTCATTTTTGCACTCATTTCGCTGTTAGCCGGGGTGTTGGGTTTTACCGGCGTTGCCGCAGGCGCAGCTGGAATAGCCAAGCTGGCGTTTGGCTTGTTCCTGATCCTGACCATGATTTTTATTGTGCTCGCCGCGCTTGGCGTGGGTGCAGCGAAGAGAATTCTTGAATAAGCCGTACACAGCAAACCACCATGCATACCGCCAGCATTGATTTATTGCTTGAGTACGACGTCACGCACCCAGCGCATTTTTTGTTCAACGTTGAAGCTGCGTTTGGCCACTGCCACCGCGTGGTAACCGAGCGCTTGAGCATTGCACCGAGCGTGAAGGTGCGCACCTTCACTGACGAGCGCTGTGGCAACCGCTTCGTGCGCCTGGACGCGCCCAAGGGCTTGCTCACACTGAGCTACCACGCCGACGTGGAGCTGGTGCCGACGCCCGTGCCGCTGTACCTTGATGAGGCGCTGGTCACCAGCGTGCCTGACGATGCGCTGCGCTATCTGTTCCCAAGTCGCTACTGCGAGTCGGACTTGCTGAGCCGCGCAGGGCAGCAATTGTTTGGCGGTTTGCCATTGGGGCTAAGCCGCGTGCGCGCTATTGAGCAGTGGATTTTCGAGTCGGTGCAGTACCTTCCCGGTTCAAGCAACTCAACCACCACCGCGCAAGACATTTTTATCCAGCGCATGGGCGTATGCCGCGATTTTGCACACCTCGGTGTCGCTTTTTGCCGGGCGCTGAACATCCCTGCGCGGCTGGTGGTGGGGTATGTCAATTTTGAGGACCCGCCGCAAGACTTTCACGCACTTTTTGAAGCGTGGCTAGGTGACCGGTGGGTGCTGTTTGACGCAACGCGATTGGCCCCGACCGACCGACTGGTGCGCGTAGGCACCGGCCGTGATGCAAAAGACGTGGCTTTTGCAACCATATTTGGCGGCGTCCAGATGGTGCGGAAAGAGTTGCGAGTACTTGAAGGTGACAAACCAGACGCCGCGCCAACGCAAACTGCACAGAACTTTTTTGCCGCCGCGTGATTGTGACGTTGGGCGCGCCAGTACGCTATCAAGTTAGTAGCTACTCGCGCCCGCGTTTACTGGGCTAAGGGCTTAATTCGCTTAATTTCTGAAAATTTTGCGTATTCCAATTGTTCCAGCATGCTTTGTCAAGCGTGCTTTCTGATGGCGTCGCTCACTACGTTCATCATTTTGTCGATGTGCTCCTTCTCGACAATGAACGGCGGGCAAATCACAATATTCTCGGCCGCTGGCCTTACCAGCACGCCGTGGTGAAAACACTCCATGAAAATATCAAATGCCCGCTTGCCCGGCGATCCCGCAACCGGTGCCAGCTCGACTGCACCAGCCAGGCCCATGGTCCGAATTCCCACCACATTGGGCAAGCCCTTCATGGTGCTGTGCAGTGCATCGCCCAGCACCACACCCATTTTCCCGGCGCGCTCAAACAGGTTGTCCTGCTTGAATAAATTGAGCGTGGCTATCGCAGCCGCACACGCCACTGGGTGGCCAGAGTAGGTGTAGCCGTGAAAGAACTCAATCGCATGGTCGGGTGCGTTTGAGTTGGCGTTCATCATGGCGTTGTAAATACGGTCAGAGCAAATCACGCCGCCCAGCGGAATCACGCCGTTGGTTACGCCCTTGGCAAAGTTGAGCATGTCGGGCACTACGCCGTAATAGTCGGCACCAAAGTTGCAGCCGAGCCGGCCAAAACCCGTAATCACTTCATCAAAAATCAGCAAAATGCCGTGCTTGTCGCAAATTTCACGCAGGCGCTTCAAGTAGCCTTTGGGCGGCAGATACCAGCCGGCGCTACCAGCAACGGGTTCGACAATCACAGCCGCAATATTGCTCGGGTCATGCAGCGGCAAAATGCGGTTTTCCAGCTCCAGCAAAAGGTCTTCTTTCCACTCGGGCTCAGCGCCATGGATGTAGGCGTGGCCAGCATGTTCCGGGTGATGCGGGTCATGAATAAACCGCAGATGGTCAACCCGTGGCAGCAGTGATGTGCCGTAGGCTTTGCGGTTGGCCGGAATGCCGCCTACGCTCATGCCGCCAAAACCCACGCCGTGGTAGCCCCGCTCACGGCCAATAAACATGTTTCGGTGCCCTTCGCCGCGCGCTCGGTGGTAAGCCAGCGCCACTTTGAGCGATGTGTCGGCCGCTTCAGAACCCGAGCTGCAAAAGAGGACCTTGTTCAAGTCGCCCGGTGCCATGTCCGCAATCATCTCGGACGCTATGAATGCCTGGTCATTGCTGGCCTGGAATGCGGTGGCGTAGTCCAGCGTGTCGAGCTGCTTTTTAATCGCTTCGTTGATGGGCTTGCGGTTGTGCCCTGCAGTTACACACCACAGGCTTGAAATGCCATCAATGACTTTTTTACCGTCGTGGGTGGTGAACTCCATGCCGTCAGCCGCCACAAAAACGCGCGGGTCGTTTTTAAAGCTGCGGTTCGGCGTGAACGGCAGCCACTGGTGGTCCATATTGAAATTTTGATACGCCATGGCAAATCTCCAAAGTTGACGGAACAAGGCTGAACAACGCCGAATAAGTTGACTTTCCAGTCAGCATTTGCATTCTGACACCAATCCAAGCGCCGGATGCTGACCTGCGACAATTTACAACCTATGACACCCGCATATATTCTGACCCTTTCTTGCCCTGACCGTATGGGCATTGTTCATGCCGTGTCCGGGTTTTTACTGGAGCACCAGGGCAACATTGAAGAAGCCGCCCAGTACAACGACCCGGCGACAGGCCTGTTCTTTATGCGGGTGCAATTTGCCTGTGACGCCTTGGCCCAGGACCAGTTGCGGGCCGACCTCGCCGTATTCGCCGCACCCTTTGCCATGCGTTTCAAGCTGCACTCCACCGAGGCGGCCATGCGCTGCGTCATCATGGTCAGCCGCGACGGACACTGCCTGAATGACCTGCTTTTTAGAGCCAAATCCGGCCTGCTGCCGATAGACGTGCGCGCCATCATCAGCAACCACCGCGATTTTTACCAGCTGGCGGCCAGCTACAACGTGCCGTTTCACCACATTACAGTCACAGCCGCAACCAAGGCCCAGGCGGAAGCCAAACAGCTCGACATCATTGAAGGCGAAGGCGCTGAGCTGGTGGTCCTGGCCAGGTACATGCAGGTCCTCAGCAACGATTTGTGTGCCAGTCTGGCCGGCCGCGCCATCAACATTCACCACAGCATGTTGCCGAGCTTTAAGGGTGCCAAGCCGTACCACCAGGCGCATGAGCGCGGCGTAAAAGTGATTGGCGCAACGGCGCACTACGTCACCACCGATCTGGACGAAGGCCCGATCATTGAGCAAGACGTCACCCACGTCGACCACAAGGACACGCCTGAAAACCTCACTGCACGGGGCAAAGACACCGAAAGCCGCGTGCTGGCCAAAGCCGTGAAATGGCACAGCGAGCACCGCGTGCTGCTCAATGGGCACAAAACCGTTATCTTTAAATAAGCCGACTCAGGCCAATCAAGAATTACCTGTGCTCAAAATTTCCTTCGCTGTATGCACCGCACTGCTTGCAGCTGGGCTGTACAACTACGCCAACTTGCCAGATACGGGATGGCTGCGTGCCGAGCTCAGCGACGAGCCTCGCCAGCAAAGTGTGGTGCAAGCGGCGTTTACAAGGTCTGCTGGCGGAGTCGTGTACACCATCGAGCCGTCGCACCGCTATGAAATTTTTGGTTTGGTGGTCAGCAAACACAATGCCGATACTTGGTGGGACTATGTTCACGCTGCCACAAACGACAACTTGAACGTCACCGATTTGTGCGTGGTTTGGGGCAGCAATGCGCTGGGTGGCGCCTACCAGAAGCTTTCATTTTCAAGCGGCCAATGGACCTGTAACTGGCAAACCTCCAGCGATGAAGCCTTGCGCGCCTTTGACGCCAACAAAATCTCCAACAACCACATCCTCACGGACGATGCGCGTTTGGCAAAGAAGCTGCGCAATGTGCGTATCGGCGACCAAATCCACATCACCGGCCAGCTCACCAGCTACAAACACCAAGCGGGTCAGAGTTTTTCGCGCGGCACCAGCACCGTACGAACCGACTCTGGAAACGGCGCGTGCGAAACGATTTTTGTTGACGAGGTCAACATCCTGCGGGCGGCGCCTGCTTTTTGGCGCAATGTGACCTGGCTGGCGGGCCTCGGGATGCTTCTGAGCGCTTTACTCGGCCTGTTCCGGCCGCACCGCGCGCGCCGCCACTAAGTCGCGCGATACTAAGCCATGAGTCAGGCCCGCATTCCCCCAATTCAGTGCTTGCTGACGTTTGAAACATTGGCGCGCCTGCGCAGTGTCACGCAGGCCGCCGAAGAGCTCTGCGTGACGCCCAGTGCGGTCAGCCACCGCGTCAAGCAGCTGGAACAAATCATTGGCACCAAGCTGTTTGGTCGGGCCGATTTTTCATTGACGACGGAGGGCAGTGAATATCTGGCACATGTCCGTGATGGGCTTGCGACGCTGCAAAAGTTTCCGGGCGCTGCGGGTCAAAGCGGTAATCCGGCCAAGCGCAAGTTGCGCTTGGCTGTGACGCCAACGTTTGCCAGGTCGATATTGATACCCCGGCTTCGGCAGTTCACGCAGGCCTACCCTGAAATTGACTTGACGCTGCAAGTGTCGATTCCCCTACTTGATGTGGTTGCAGAGGACGCAGATCTGATGGTGCGCTTTGGCACAGGCCGATATGCCGATGTGGAACACGTTTGCTTGATGAAGGACGAGATGACGCCGCTTGCGTCACCGGCTTTTGTGCGTGAGCACGGCCCGTTCGATGAGGCGCGCGACATCGAAAGCTTAAGCCTGCTGCGCTCCCCGCTGGAGCCATGGCGCACCTGGTTTGCTGCGCAGCAACTCGATTGGCCAGAGCCAGTGGATGGTTCGCAATTCAACGACATCGGCTTGATGTGCGATGCGGCTGCTGCCGGCATGGGCATTGCGCTGATTCGGCTCAAATTGGGCGCGCCGTGGCTGGACAGCGGCGCGCTCGTGCGTCTTGGCAGCAACGCAGCTTTTTCCACTAACATTGCGTCGCCACATGCGCACTATTTGTGCTGGCGCACCGGCACAATGGAGCGCTGGGAGTGCGCCGCGTTTTCAGACTGGCTACGCAAAAGCCTTGGCAGCCAACCCGATTTTTGAAAGCAGCTATGCACCACTTTCCCCGTACCCTGACCGCCCTCATGCTCGCCGCAGGGCTTCTGACAGCCTGCGGCAGCAACGTCATCAACCCGGTAACCGGTCAAGCCGAACGCAGCGTGATGAGTGAAGCCGACGAAATTGCCGAGGGCAGAAAGGCCCATGCACAGGTGCTTCAGGAGTACGGCGCCATTAAAAACCCGGCGGTGCAAGCTTTTGTCAACGATGTCGGCCAGCGCCTGGCCCGGCAGTCGCAGCGGGCCAACCTGCAGTGGACTTTCACCGCGCTGGACAGCCCCGAGATCAATGCCTTTGCATTGCCTGGCGGCTACGTGTACATCACGCGCGGCCTGATGGTCTATCTTGAAAGCGAAGCCGATCTGGCTGGCGTGATTGGCCATGAGATTGGCCATGTGACAGCTCGCCACGGTGCCCAGCGCGCTACCCGGCAGCAAAACGCGGGGCTGGGCGTGCTGGCAGCCAGCGTGCTGGGTGCGGTGCTGGAAGCCAAAGGCATGGGCGGGGCAGGCCAGATGGCCAGTGACATTTCTCAAACCGCTGCAGCAGGCTACGTTTCAAAGTACGGTCGTGAGCAGGAGTTGCAGGCCGATGGGCTGGGTGCCGAATATTTGAGCCGCATCAGCTATGACCCGCGCAATATGATTGACGTGATCAACGTGCTTAAAAATCAGGAGCGTTTTGCCGCGGATACCGCCAGGGCTCAGGGCCGTCCCGCCCCTGAGCCCAACAGCTGGCTAGCGTCCCATCCCAGCAACGATCAGCGTTTGGACACCATCACCCGGCTGGCTGCGCAATACAAAACCGCGGCGGCTTACAAAGACGAGGGCCGCGCCCGGTATCAGCAAATTATTGAGGGCATGACTTTTGGCGAAAGCCCCGAACAGGGCTTGACGCGGGGACGCAATTTCTACCACCCGGGCCTGGGTTTTGCCATGACAGCCGCCGAGGGCTGGCGCATTCAAAATGAGGCTGATCAAATCACAGTGGTCAATAACGCCGGTGATGCCGGCGTTATCGTCAAAATTGCCCCGCCTGATGCTGGTAGAACGCATGACGAGATCATTCGCAAGCTGATCAATCCCGACACGGGGCGCGCCGAGCGCTTGCAGATCAATGGCTTGGCCGCCACCCGATTTGTAGGCACGCAGGTCAGCAGAAACGGGCAGCGCCAAAACACCGATGTCACATTGATCAATGGGCCTGTAAGCGGGGTGTATTTGTTTATTCATGCTGCCAAAGATGCCGCTGCGCTGCAGCGCAACCGGGCTCAAATGATTGAGACTGAAAACACATTCAGGGCGCTTACCGTGAGCGACAGGGCTGCTGCCAGGCCCTGGTCGATGCGCACAGCGGCATTTCCTCGCGGCGGCTTTGCCGAGCTGGCCCGCTCGTCTCCCATTACCAATCCGGAGCAGCAATTGCGCCTGCTCAATGGTGTGTATGCGGGCGGTGACATCAGGCCAGGAACGCCAGTCAAGACAGTGGTGCAGTAACCGTGTGTGCCAGGGGATTTCATGCAAGGCTGAAATTTATTTCAACCAGTGGTGGTGGGGCCGACGTAAAGTCCAAGTTAGTGAATGAAGTTGAAAGAAAACCATGAACGCACCGCTATCGCCAGCCCACCAGCAGCAGCTGGAAGAGGCAAACATGCAGGCTTCTGATCGTGCCAGCCGCCAGAGCGTGGTTGTCAAAGCGCTTCAGGCCGTGCTGCCTGCGCATGCGCTGCTTTGGAACAGGGAAGACACCACGGCGTATGAGTGCGATGGCCTGACAGCCTACCGCGCGCGGCCGCTGGTGGTGGTATTGCCTGAAACGTACAGCCAGGTGCAGGCGGTGCTTAAAACCTGCCACACCATGGGTGTGCCAGTGGTTGCACGCGGCGCGGGAACGGGCTTGTCCGGCGGAGCGATGCCGCACAAGCTGGGCGTTACGCTCAGCCTGGCCAAGTTCAACAAAATTTTAAAAATTGACCCGCAGGCGCGGACAGCCGTGGTGCAAGGCGGCGTGCGCAACCTCGCCATATCAGACGCCGCCGCGCCGCACGGCCTGTATTACGCACCGGACCCCTCCAGTCAGATCGCCTGCACGATTGGCGGCAACGTGGCGGAAAACTCAGGCGGCGTGCACTGCCTGAAATACGGCCTGACCGTACACAACGTGCTCAAGGTCAGGGGCTTCACTATTGAAGGCCATGAGGTTGAATTTGGCAGTGCAGCGCTGGACGCAGCCGGTTTTGATCTGCTCAGCGTCGTCATTGGCAGCGAGGGCATGTTGGCCGTGACCACCGAAGTCACCGTCAGGCTCATTCCCAAGCCGCAACTTGCACGTTGCATCATGGCCAGCTTTGATGATTTGCGCAAAGCCGGTGATGCGGTGGCCAGCGTGATTGCCGCAGGCATTATTCCGGCGGGTCTGGAGATGATGGACAAACCCATGACGGCAGCGGTTGAGGACTTTGTTCACGCAGGTTACGACCTGACCGCCGAAGCAATTTTGCTCTGCGAGAGCGATGGCACAGTAGAAGAAGTTGAAGAAGAAATCGGCCGCATGATTGAGGTCTTGAAACGTTGCGGCGCAACAGCGATTGCAGTCAGCCAGAACGAAGCCGAGCGGCTAAAGTTTTGGTCGGGGCGTAAAAACGCGTTCCCGGCATCTGGCCGCATCAGCCCTGATTACATGTGCATGGATTCGACGATTCCGCGCAAGCGCCTCGCCGATATTTTGCTGGCGATTGCCGAAATGGAAAAAAAGTATGCCTTGCGCTGCGCGAATGTGTTTCACGCGGGGGACGGCAACCTGCACCCCTTGATACTTTTTGATGCCAATGATGCCGACCAATTGCACCGCTGCGAGCTGTTTGGCGCTGAAATTCTGGAAACCAGTGTGGCGATGGGCGGCACCGTGACCGGTGAGCATGGTGTGGGCGTTGAAAAACTCAATTCGATGTGCGTGCAGTTCTCCGCCCAGGAAAACGAGCAGATGTTTGGCATCAAGCGTGCGTTTGACCCAAAGAGTTTGCTGAACCCCGGCAAAGTCATTCCTACACTGAATCGTTGCGCCGAGTACGGAAAAATGCTGGTGCGCGGCGGAAAAATTTCGCATCCAGATTTACCAAGGTTTTAGCGTGCAAGCCCTGCGCGGCATGGCTTGGTTGTTGGCGCTGCAGTCTGCGGGAGAGTTGTTGGCTCGAGCCTTGAAATTGCCTTTTCCTGGCCCCGTAGTCGGCATGTTGCTGCTATTGGTGGCACTGCGTTGGCCACTGGTACAAGGCGACGTTTCAGTGTGCGCTGACTTTTTGCTCGCTCACCTTTCTTTACTCTTTGTTCCGGTGGGAGTGGGCGTAATGACGCACTTGGGTCTGGTTACCCAGTTTGGTTTGCAGATGTTGGTGGTGGTGGTGGTGTCCACTTTGCTGGGGTTGGCCGTCACTGCACTGACATTGAAGTGGTTAAACCGGCAATCAGTCTCCAACCACCCTGATGCCTAAATTCGTAGAGCTGTGGGTCTACCTGTCGGCCACGCCGTTGTTCGGATTGACGGCGACGCTGGTGGTGTATGTGCTCGCGCAAACCGTTTACGCGCGTTTGGGGCACCCGCCATGGGCCAATCCGGTCATGTGGTCGGTTGTGGTGCTTGCAGGTGGCCTGCTGCTCACTGGGGTGCCGTATCCCACCTACTTTGCAGGCGCGCAGTTCATTCATTTTTTGCTGGGGCCAGCAGTGGTGGCGCTGGCTTGGCCGCTTTGGCAGCGCCGCGCTGAGCTCAAGCAGCGGTGGATTCGCTTTGTATTTGCAGCGCTGGCTGGCGGAACAGTGGCCAGTGGCTCTGCAGTACTGATGGCGTGGGGTTTCGGGCTGCCGCCGGACGTCATGCTGGCGTTGGCTCCAAAATCCGTGACGGCGCCCGTGGCCATGGGCATCGCCGACACCTTGGGCGGAATTGCGGCACTTGCCGCCATATTTGCCGTTGTGACAGGTTTGGTAGGCGCTGTCGCTGGCAAGTATGTGTTTGACGCGCTACATATCCCCCTGACCGATGAAGGCTGGGCAATACGCGGCTTTGCTCTGGGCACTGCAGCACACGGCATTGGCGCAGCAAGGGCGTTGCAGGTGAATGCAGACGCCGGTGCCTACGCGGCGCTGGCCCTTGGCTTGCAGGTCGTGTTGGCCACCCTGCTTATGCCGTTGCTGGTGCCCCTTTTGATGAAACTGCTGGGCGCGAGCTGATCAGGCAGCTTTGGCTTGCGCGCCAACCTGCATCAAGCTCGCTTGCTTTCCGCTGCCACCGACCTGCACTTCACCCGACAACTGGCCGCCCTCCTCAATCACCAACTTGCCGTAGCGCACGGTTCCGGTGACTTTACCGGTCGAGTAAATAACCAGCTTCTGGCGCGCGGTCAGGTTGCCGTTGAATTGCCCGCGAATCTCCGCCACATCAATGTCGGCCGAGCCCTTGAAGGCGCCTTGCTCAGAGATTTGCATAACGCGCGAATCCATCGTGGCCTCAACCAAGCCCTCCACCACGAGTGTGTCGCAATCCGTGATTTCAACGCCTTTAAGCTTGATATTCGGGCCCACCGTGAGCTTGCTGCCGCTCTCGATGGGTGGGCTGATTGACTGCTCAGGGGTGGTGGTTTCCTCAAGCGCTGGGCTGCCGGTCACCGAAGTGCCCGAAGACGTCGAGGCGGCACCCGTGCCCTGGTTGCCGCCTAGGGCCGAGTGTCGCAAATGGTTGGGACTGACAGGAAGAGCTGCGTCGCGCTTGCCAAAAAACGGTGTGGCCATGTGACATCCTTTTTAAAAAACCCGATGGTAGGGCGCTGAAAATCAAGTGCTACTGCTGAATGCAAGAGGCGTAACAAAGTAAACTTTTACAACTTGCACCGGGGGCTTTTTTGCCCGGGACAAGCTTTAAAATTTGCGCGATGCTTTATGCGTTGATACTCTGCCAGCATGACCTATTCCCTCAAAATTTTTACTGCCGATGAGGTCACCCCTGCTGAACGTGCGCTGGCTGAAAAGCGGTTTCGCACTGCACTGGACGATGCGCTGGGAAACGCCGCCTTCGTATTGCCCGTGTACCGTGCGTTCAGCCGCCTGCTGCTGGCGCATGGGGAGGCCGAGCGGCCCTGGCCGATCACCAGCGACGAGCAATTACTGGTTGACAGCTGGGAGGCAGCGGAGCTGGCAGCAACCCAATCCGCGTTCGGCGTGAACCGGTATTTAGGCGACGCGGATTTTGAATTGAGTGATTGATGGCTTGAAAGTGCCAGGCGCACAGCCCAGGTGGGCTTGCCAAAGAGCAAAGAGCAAAGAGCAAATTGCACGTCGATAGGCGTTTTTAGAAGTCAAATCGGCTTATGGCGCAATAAATACGGGCGCAGACAGCTATGAATTCAGTAGCAGATTGCGTCAATATTCTGCGCAGATTGCTGTTCATTAGCGCTTTCAGCTAACGATCGGCTTAAAACAAAAAAGGCAGCAAGTACCTTGCTGCCTTTTCTGCCTTCTCTGCGTTTGCGTACCTCACCATATTCAAGGCGTGGCGGGCTTTTAACCAATCACAAACCGATGACGCCGCCGTCGTTCCTGGTAATCATCACGGTTGCAGACCTCGGGCGGCCAGATGCACCACCCGGGCCGTAGGCAGCAACGCCGCCGCCGTTCGCTGGCCAGTTGCTCTCAAAGATACCGGCTGTAAAGCCTGCGGCGGTGGTGTTCTCTCCGGGATGCTGTACGTTAACAAACAATGCCTTGCCGTCTGGTGACTCTGCAACGCCGGTGATTTCTGCGCCGGTAGGTGCAGTCATAAAGCGCTTGAAGATGGTGTCGTTCAATGGCTTGCCCGCGTAAGTCACTACTGATTTTTCAGTCGATACCGCGCGGTTCGGGCTGCCGCTGGCCTGGTTCACCACGGTGCGGGCGCCGCCGTCGCCGGTAATGCCCGGCACGGCCGCGAGCAACATCGCGTTGGACTGGTCCGTAAATGTGTTGTCGTCGGTTTCGATCCACAAAATGCCGCTGGCTTTGGAGAACCAGCAACCGTCCGGCTTGGACAAATCGTTCAGCGGGCTGAGTTTGGACAGATTAACGTTGGCTTGCCAGTTGGCGTCGTCAAAGCCAGCATCTGCTACTGCCTGTGCGCCAAACAGGAAGATGTCCCACGTGAAGGACTCGGCACTTGCGTCATCGCCTTTCTCCCGGATGCGCATGATGTGACCATTGACGTTGCCACGCTGAAACGGTACAGCCGCCGCGTTTTGCGACGTGATGCCCTTGCTGTCGGCCCAGTAACGTGGGTTGGCGGCATCAACGTCTGCCATGGGGATATTGTTGTTAGTGGTGCCGACGTTGCCGCGGTCAGGGTTCTCGGTGCAGGTGATGTAGATCTCGCCAGTTCTTGGGTTCACGGCGGTCCATTCTGGGCGGTCCATGCGCGTGGCACCGGCCGCGCCAGCAGCCAGGCGGGTATTCACACAGATGTCTGCCAGGTTGTCAAATTTATAGCCGTCGGGGTTTAGCGTGCTGACAGGTACGCCCGCAGCAACCGCCGGATTGCTCAAATCGCACTTGACCCACGTGCCTGTTCCGTCGGCGTTAAAGCGGGCCCCGTAAATCGTGCCTTCATCCATGTAGCTGGCACCAGTGGCCATACGGTCGGCCGGGTTGGCATCAGACTCTACCCACAGCTTTTTGGATACAAACTTGTAAATGTATTCGCCGCGGGAGTCGCATCCCATGTAGAACGCGAGTGGGCGACCTGCAATTGCCAGGCTGGGCCATGCGCCTTCGTTAGCGCGGCGGCCAAGTGCCGTGCGTTTGGCTGGAACCGACGTTGGGTTGTACGGGTCGATTTCAACAATGTAGCCAAAGGTGTTGGCAGCATTGCGGAAGTCGCCCGTCCCGTTTGCAGGTTTGGCGGCGTCTGCGGTGATGTTCCAGCGGCTGAAGTTGGTGCTGGCGGCGTCTGCTGGCACGACAGAAGACCAGCGCTGGTGCGCAAAGCCAGATGCCGTGGTGGCAGGCGCTACAGGCGGACGAATGCCGTTGCGCAGCAGCGCGGTGTTGTCTTTTGCCGTACGCACTGCGGCATCTGCGCCGCGAATAAAGTAGCCAGCCCAGTTTTCTTCCGCAGTGAGGTACGTGCCCCACGGCGTGTAGCCATTACCGCAGTTGTTCACTGTGCCGCGTGTTTGTGTGCCGGTTGGTGAAAACACGGTTTTTACAAAGTCGGTACCGCGCACCGGGCCGGTCAATTCCATCGGCGTGGCTGCGGTAATACGGCGGTTGAAGGTTGAACCCTTCACGTAGCCAAACTTGCCGTTGGTTTTGGTCAATTCGATGATCGAAACGCCGTGGGCTTCGATTTCTTTGACGACTTCAGCCTCTGGGCGCGGGTTGGTACCGGTTGCGTTCGTCTGTCCAGCGGCATGCATGAACTGCACCGTACCAGAAATATTTTCGTGGTTCATGACCAGCAAAGCGCGGTCGTTGGTGGTAGCTGATGGCGTGCCGCTGGCGCTCAGACCGAAGAAATGCATGCCGTCATGGTGGTCACCAGCACGGCGGGCAAAGTTGCCTTCTGTGCCGTCGTTTTTGTAGTCGGCACCAACATCCAGCGTGTCGCCAGTGGCATAAATGACGGTGGCGGTGTAGCCGGCGGGCACAGTTACCCGGTCTGTCGTTGCTTTGGCGACTGCGGTAAAGCCGAGCACTGCGGTAGGAAGTGGCTGCGGTTGAACAGCAACGGCTGGTGCATCCGATCCGCCACCGCCGCAGGCTGACAAGCCGAGCGTGCCCAAGCCGGCCATCGTCATTGCGCCTACGCCGCCCTTGAGCACGTAGCGGCGGTGCATGCGCAGCGCCAAAACGTCGTTCATGTGCAGGTTGCCGCTGGTGTTGTTGTCGCGGTCATCAGGATCCATCAAATCGGTAACTGCTGAATTTGCATCGTGGTTCATTTTGTAACTCCGAAAAATTGTGCGTAATAGCAAAGCGGATGATGCCGCGGGCTTGTGACGATTTTGTGAAACGCGCCCGACCCGACCCGACCCGACCCGGCTGAGGGGAGTTACGGCGACCGCGAGCAAGCGGTGGACAGGCCCGCCCTTGGTTTGCCAGGATCGATGTTCGTTACTACTTGGGAGGGATCCGAACGGAGGCCGGGGAAGTGGCCTTGACCGGAGTCAATGGGTTACCGGTCGCACTTGATTCACTTAAGTGCTGCATCCACGAAAAAACGTTAAAAAAACTGTTTAGACCAATCGATACGGGCGCAAGCAGCTATTTTAATAATAGCAAAAAGCTATGGTTGCAACTTTCCCACGTGTCCCAACGGCAGAGCGCCACCGGCTTTGACTTCGCCGAGTGAAAAGCTGGTGTGAATGTCCTTGACGTTGGGCAGGTTCATCAGCTTGTGCAACGCAAATTTGCTGAATGCCTCGAGGTTTTGCGCCACGACCTGCAGCTCAAATGTGCCTGCGCCACTGATGTAGTGGCACGACACGACTTCAGGCAGCGTTTTAATCGCTTCCTCGAGCTCACGCGTGGCATCGCCATTGTTGCGGTCGGCGTCGAGCCGCACAAAAGCCAAAACGCCCAGACCGATTTTGTGGCGGTTGATTTCGGCCCGGTAGCCGGTGATGAAGCCGGCCTCTTCAAGCGCGCGCACGCGTCGCCAGCAGGGCGCGGCAGACAAGCCGACCCGGGACGCCAACTCGGCATTGGTCTGGCGGGCATCGGACTGCAGTTGTACCAAAATGGCGACGTCAAACTTGTCAAGTGTTTCCATAACGGGCATTTTGCAGCAAGATTCTTGCGCAAACAACGTTTAATTGCGCATTAAACGCAAAGACTTATCTTGGGCTTAGGCATACACTTTGCTTGAATTAAAGTACCTCACGTACGGAGACAAGACTTATGAATGCCCCACTGCCCGAACACATTCGCAAAGCGCTAGAGACCGTTACCCTTGACGATAAATATTCGCTGGATTACGGCCACGCCTTCATGAGCGGCGTGCAAGCGCTCGTCAAGTTGCCGATGCTGCAGCAACTGCGCGACAAGGCGCAAGGCAAAAACACAGCGGGTTTTATTTCAGGCTACCGGGGCTCGCCGCTCGGTGGCTATGACCAAGCGCTGGTCAAGGCGGCAAAGTATTTAAAAGAACGCAACATTGTTTTCCAGCCGGGTGTGAATGAAGAACTCGCCGCCACGGCCGTGTGGGGCACGCAGCAATTGGGCTTTGCGCCGCCAGGCACGAACAAGTTTGATGGCGTGTTTGGCATCTGGTACGGCAAGGGGCCGGGGGTTGACCGCACGTCTGATGTGTTCAAGCATGCGAACCTGGCGGGTACTACGGCTTGGGGTGGTGCGCTGGCGATTGCGGGTGACGACCACATTTCAAAAAGCTCAACCGCTGCGCACCAGAGCGACCACATTTTCAAAGCCTGCGGGCTACCCGTTTTCTTCCCGGCCAGCGTGCAGGAGATATTGGATTTGGGCCTGCATGCGATTGCCATGAGCCGCTATGCCGGCGTGTGGGCCGGCATGAAGACGATTCAGGAAATTGTTGAATCGTCTGCAAGTGCGATGATTGATCCGGAGCGCGTGCAAATCAAGATGCCGACCGACTTTGACATGCCCCCGGGCGGCGTGCATATACGCTGGCCCGACGCGCCGCTGGCGCAAGAAGAGCGATTATTTGACACCAAATGGTATGCGGCTCTCGCATACATCCGCGCCAATCGATTGAATTACAACGCGATTGAAAGCAAGCAGGACCGCTTCGGCATGATTGCCAGCGGCAAGGCCTACAACGACACCCGCCAGGCGTTGATGGACTTGGGACTTGACGATGCCACCTGCCAGCAGCTGGGAATAAGGTTGCACAAGGTAGGCGTCGTGTGGCCACTTGAGGCGCAACTGACGCGTGAATTTGCAACCGGCCTTCAAGAAATTTTGGTCATTGAAGAAAAGCGCCAGGTCATTGAATACCAGCTCAAAGAAGAGCTGTATAACTGGCGCGCCGACGTTCGGCCGAATATCGTCGGAAAGTTTGGTGACGCCGGGCAAGACGGTGGCGGCGAGTGGAGCCGACCCAACCCATCAGCCAACACGCTTTTAAGAGCCAACGCTGACCTATCGCCTGCGCTGATTGCCAAAGCCATTGCCGAGCGCGTGAAAAAACTGGGTCTGGACGCCGACATGACAGCCCGCATTGATGCACGCTTGGCTGTATTGCAGGCGAAAGAACAATCGCTGGCGGTGATCACAGTCAACAGCGAACGCACGCCGTGGTTTTGCTCCGGCTGCCCGCACAACACGTCGACCAAAGTGCCCGAAGGCTCGCGCGCGATGGCGGGCATTGGCTGCCATTACATGGCGCTGTGGATGGATCGGTCAACCATGGGGTTTACCCAAATGGGCGGTGAGGGCGTGCCGTGGGTGGGGCAGCAACCTTTCACCACCGACACACACATATTTGCAAACCTGGGCGACGGCACCTACTTTCACAGCGGCTTGTTGGCGATTCGCCAGTCGATTGCTGCAGGCGTGAACATCACTTACAAAATTTTGTACAACGACGCCGTGGCCATGACGGGTGGCCAACAGGTCGGTGAGCGCGCTGAGGGGCATTCAGTGGTGCAGATCGCCCAATCGATGCGGGCGGAAGGCGCTATTAAAACCATAGTAGTGACAGACGAGCCTGAAAAGTACGACGGTATGACATTGGCTGAAGGCGTGACAGTGCACCACCGTGACGAGCTGGACGCGCTGCAAAAACAGTTCCGCGAGATCAAAGGTACAACCGTCATCATTTATGACCAGACCTGCGCGACTGAAAAGCGCCGTCGCCGCAAGCGAGGCGCATTGGTCGACCCGGCCAAGCGCATCGTGATCAATGAGCTGGTGTGTGAAGGTTGCGGTGACTGCAGCGTGCAGTCGAACTGTATGAGCGTGGAGCCGCTGGAGACTGAATTTGGCCGCAAGCGGCAAATCAACCAGAGCACCTGCAATAAAGACTATTCATGCGTCAAAGGTTTTTGTCCGAGCTTTTTGACGGTTGAGGGCGGGCAACTCAAGAAAAAATCAAAGGCAGATAACAAGCTGAATCCGTTTGCTTTGGGCGAGATACCCGCACCTAACATTCCCTCCCTGGGCGCAGGCCAGGTCTGGGGCACAGTGGTGGCGGGCGTGGGCGGCACGGGCGTCATCACCATCGGCCAGTTGATGGGCATGGCGGCGCACATTGAAGGCAAGGGCATCGTCACACAAGACGCGGCAGGCCTGGCGCAAAAAGGCGGAAGCACCTGGAGCCATGTGCTGATCAGCGACACGCCCAACGGCATTTGCACCACGCGCGTTGGCACGGCCAGTGCGGACTTGATCATTGGCTGCGACCCGATTGTTGCGGCCAACAAGGAAACTATGGCACGCATGGCCGTTGACAGAACCCATGTGGCACTCAACGCGCACAGCGCGCCGACAGCATCGTTCGTGCACAACGGCGCATGGAAAAACCCGGGCGGCGCTTGCCAGGCAGAGATTGCCAAAGCGGTTGGCGCAGAGAACGTCGGCACTTTCAACGCTGATTTAGCATCTACCAAATTGATGGGCGACAGCATCTACACCAACCCGATGCTGCTGGGCTACGCTTGGCAAAAGGGCTGGATTCCCCTCAGCCTGGAGTCCCTCACCCGTGCGATTGAATTGAACGCAGTGGCAATTGACAACAACAAAACCGCCTTTGCCTGGGGCCGCCGCGCGGCGCATGATTTACCGTCGGTTGAACGCTTGTTTGCGCGAGCGCAAGTGATTGCGATGCCTGAATCGAGACTGGCTCGAGACAGCGTGGATGCGCTGGTTGCCAAACGGGTTACGTTTTTAACGGCCTATCAAAATGCGGATTACGCCAAAACGTACGAGGCTTTTGTACGCAAGACTGAAGCGGCGGAATCAGCTTTGGGTAAAACGTTGCTCACCCAAAACGTCGCCCGCTATCTTTTCAAACTGATGGCCTACAAAGACGAGTACGAAGTGGCACGGCTGCACACCGACACAGCGTTTTTAAACAAAGTCAACGCCATGTTTGAAGGCGATTTCAAAATCAACTACAACCTGGCGCCGCCCATGATCTCGAAGAAAAACGAGAAGGGCGAGCTGCAAAAGCGCCAGTTTGGCCCCTGGATGCTGACAGGCTTTAACGTGCTGGCCAAGCTGAAAGGCTTGCGTGGCACAGCATTCGATGTGTTTGGTAAAACCGAAGAGCGCAAGATGGAGCGTGCGTTGGTTGGTGAATACACCGCGTCAATTGACACGCTGCTCAAAACGCTGAATGCTGACAACCACGCAACAGCAGTTGAAGTGGCGCGTATCCCGGAGCTGATCAAAGGCTATGGCCACGTGAAAGAGCGGAATGTGAAAACTGCGCGTTTGCAATGGGCAGGCTTGATGAGAGACTACGCTGGCATCAACCAGTCGCCACGCGCTGAAACAGGCCACCGGGCAGCCGCGTGACGACCCCGTAGAGCTCCAGCTCCAGCAGCTTGGCTTGCAGCTCAGGCGTGGGCAGCCCGGTGCGGGCTTGCAAAGCATCCAGGCTGACAATGTCAAAACCCAGCGCCGTCAAAAGTGGTGACTCCTCCGGGCTTTCCTCTTCGGTTTCGTCCTCAGCTTCCGGTGCGTTGCTGGCACTGACTGCCGGGTACGCGATGTGTAATTCCTCCATTACGTCTGCAGCAGTTTCCACCAGCTTTGCCCCTTGTTTGATCAAGTAATGGCAGCCGCGCGACTGCGGCGAATGGATGGAGCCGGGAATCGCAAACACGTCCTTGCCCTGCTCACTGGCCAGCCGGGCGGTGATGAGCGAGCCGGACTTTAAAGCCGCTTCTACCACCAGCGTGCCCTGTGACAGCCCCGAAATAATTCTGTTTCGCTTGGGAAAGTTGGCCATTAGTGGTGGTGTGCCCAGCGGGAACTCGCTGATGATCATGCCGTTCGCTGCGATGCGGTGTGCCAGCGCCAGGTGTTTTTTGGGATAGACCCTGTCTAGCCCCGTGCCAACCACCGCAATTGTGGCGCAACTGCCTTCAGGCGCCCCCAACAATGCGCCGTCGTGCGCGGCACCATCAATACCGAGCGCCAACCCCGACACGATGCACACGCCTTGCCCGGCAAATGCTTTGGCAAACTGACGGGCGTTGTCCTGACCCTGCGGAGTCGGATTGCGGCTGCCCACAATCGCCAAATTAACTGCTATAATTTTTGTAGCTGTTTGCGCCCGTTTCAATTGGGCTGAAAGCATATATAGCATCAAAGGTGGATCTTCGATGTTGAGCAGGCTCGGCGGGTAAATCGTGCTGCCCAGCACTGCAATGGCGCGGTCATCGCCGGCGGCCAGCCAATCAAGCGTTGTTTGCAGCAGCGCTGGCACTGCCTCGGGGCAATGCTGCACTGCACTTACCAGTTTGTCGTTGCCGAGCTGGCGCAAGGCCTCGTCGGTCTGGGTAAAGATGGCTTCAGCAGAGCCGAATGCCGTCAGCAGTTTGCGGGCAGTGCTGTTGCCGATGCCGGGGGCTAGCGTCAAGCGCAGCCACGCCTCGAGTTCAGCGGTCTCCAAAGCGGCAATTAAAAGGGGCTGCCGGGCTGCAAGGCAACATCAATTCGGGTTGACGATGCGGTCGCCGACCTTTACGCCATCAGTGCTTTGCAGCACCAATGCGTAAGACAGGTTTTCAAAGGTTTGGAACACCATCATCAAGCCGTTGCGTTCATTGGGCAGCTTGATGGTTGGTTTTGCGCTGTCGGTGCTGTCCCGCAGGCGCGCGCCGTCTTTTAAAATCGCCATCACATGTCCGCGCTCCACCCCATCTTTGCTACCGCGATTGACGACAACAATCTGGTTTTCAGCTGCAAGGCCCAAAGCGCTGCCGTAAAACGACACAATTTGCCCCGCGATCAGCGTGGCGGGTGCGCGCGGCACGTAGTTGCCCAAGGCGCGCGCGGGTTCGGCCACCAGGCGGTCTCCAACGCGCATTTCTTCTTTCGCCACAACGATGTCGATGGTGGCCGGTACGATTTCGCTGACGGCTTTGCCGTCTTTACCCAACACGTCTTGCGTGGACTCAGGGCTAACCAGTACAGCCCTGCCGACAAACTGCGCTTCGTAGCCCAAAATGGCGCCGGTGGTTGGATCTTTTAGCGGCGTCGCATTGCGAAACACGCGGTAATTCACAGGTTGGCCTTTTGCGTCGCTGATGGCCTTGCCGTTGCCACCGGCAAATTGACCACGCGCGTACGCTCGGTCTCCAAGGCTGAGCAGCACGCGGCCTTCTTGCGTGGCCACAATGCGCGGCGCTGCTGCAAAGGCAACCGGGTCAACAATCAGGGGCTCCGCTAGAAACGGCTCGATCAGGCTGGCCGCCAGCGTAGGAATAGACGTATCGCCCAGCGATTCAAAACGCGTGCGCGGTGAAACCTTGATCGTGTCTGTCGGTGCGCCGACAGCCTGGCGCGTGCTCAGCGTTGCTCGCCCATTGACTTTGTCCAGGTACAACTGCTGGCCGGGGTAGATGCGGTGTGGGTTGCGGATGTCGTCCAGGTTCATGCCCCACAACTCTGGCCAGCGCCAGGCGCTTTTCAAAAACATTCCCGAAATGGCCCAAAGCGTATCACCACGTTTAACGGTGTAATTGTCTGGTGCGTTGGCAGCCAGCTCGCTCAGAGGCACGCCGCTTTGTGCAACCTGGGTGGCGGTAGCCCTTTGGCTGTTCAAAATGGGGAAATTTTGCGCCACCACCTGGCTGTTTGCACTAAAGGTTGCCGCCAAACAGGCAACAGCTATTGAAATTCGTGTGATCTGACCAGAAATACTGTGCATGTTGGTGGCCCTTTAGGCAAAAGTTCTCGGCTTAGTTTTTTGACTTAGTTTCCGCTCGAATCTTGCAGATTCGACAAATTTACTGAATCTTAAATACCCAAGCTTGCGCAAATTGCTGTTAACAAATTACACGCGATTTTGCACCTAAGCCCTTGATTGGGCAATGAAAATTGAATTTCGCCTGCACCACCGCGCGCAAAAGCCACGAAAATTTGCGAAAATAGCGACAAACTAAATCATTTCATGACCCAACTGACCATTCTGCGCTACCCCGACGCTCGCCTGCACACCGTTGCCAAACCCGTTGCCACAGTGGATGCGCGCGTTAAAACGCTGGTCGACGACATGCTGCAAACCATGTACGAAGCCGAAGGCATCGGCTTGGCGGCAACGCAGGTGAACGTGCACGAGCGCGTCGTGGTCATTGACATCAGCGCCGAGCGGGACAACCCGCTGGTGCTGATTAACCCGGAAATTATTTGGGCCAGCCCCGAGACCGCCATCAAAGACGAAGGTTGTTTGTCGGTGCCCGGGATTTACGACGACGTGGAGCGCGCAGTTGCAGTCAAAGTCCAGGCGCTGAACCTGGACGGCAAACTTCAAACCCATGAGGCAGAAGGCTTGTTGTCGGTGTGCGTGCAACACGAGATGGACCACCTGATGGGCAAGGTGTTTGTGGAGTACTTGTCGCCGCTCAAGCGCAACCGCATCAAAACGAAAATGGTCAAGCAGCAAAAAGGCGACTAGATTTTGCTCCGCGTTATTTTCGCGGGAACGCCGGAGTTTGCCCGCACCGCTCTTGAGGCGATCCAAGCGGCGGGTTTTGACGTCGCCTTGGTGCTTAGCCAGCCGGACCGCCCTGCGGGACGCGGACTCAAGTTGCATCCGTCGCCCGTCAAGCAGTGGGCGCTTGCGCACGGCGTTGCGCTTGCGCAGCCGCGCAGCCTGAGGCTGGACGGCAAATTTCCTGAAGATGCGCAGGCGGCCCAGCAAGCGATTGAATCAGCGCAAGCCGACATCATGGTGGTGGCCGCTTATGGCCTGATCTTGCCGCAGTGGGTGCTGGACACGCCAAGGCTTGGCTGCTTGAATATTCACGCGTCGCTGCTGCCCAGATGGCGCGGGGCTGCACCAATTCACCGCGCGATTGAAGCGGGCGACGCACAAACCGGCATCACCATCATGCAGATGGACGCGGGGCTCGACACCGGCGACATGCTCTTGGTAGAAAAGCTGGCGATTGAGCCGCTGGACACGACCGAATCGCTGCACGGCCGTTTGGCGCAACTTGGCGGCGTGTGCGCAGCGCGGGCATTGCATCTCGCGGCGACGCAAAATCTGGAGCCAGTGGTGCAGCCAGAAGCTGGCGTGACCTATGCCCACAAAATCGACAAGGCAGAGGCGCACATCGACTGGTCGGCTGAAGCTTCGGTCATTGAGCGCCGCGTCCGTGCGTTCAACCCCGCGCCGGGTGCCGTCACGCTGCTTGGGGTAGAGCCGATCAAGCTGCGCCAAGCGCAGGTTCTGGCCGAGGCGCCGCCGCGTGAAGCGTTTGCCGGGCAAGTGTTGCGTGCTGATGCGCACGGCGTGGATGTTTGTGCCGGTTGCGGCAGCACTAAAAGCGTGCTTCGCATCACGCGCCTGCAAAAGTCCGGTGGGAAAGTACTTGATGCGGCAGATTTTTTGCGCGGCTTTGACGTGCAGCCCGGTATGGCGTTTTCGCCACCTGCGCCCCAAGCGAGCGCATGACCGCTATTTACAAACACCCGGAATTCAAACGCGGCATCATGGACATGGCATCGGCCGCGCCGGGCATTGCCGCCTGGGGGTTGATGACCGGCGTGGCCATGGTCAAGTCGGGCCTGAGTCTGTTTGAAACGCTGCTCATGTGCCTGATCGTTTTTGCAGGCAGCTCGCAATTGGCGGCACTGCCGTTGATTGTTGCGGGTGCGCCGATGTGGGTGGTGCTGGCAACCGCGTTTTGCGTAAACCTTCGGTTTGCAGTGTTCAGCGCGCATTTACGCGCCTACGTGATGCACCAGCGCCTGTGGCGGCGTTTGGTCAGCGGTTACTTCACCGCTGATTTGAGTTACATGATGTTCGTCAGCCGTTACCCAACGCCTGCAAAAGACCCGCTGACCATCAGGGCCCAAGAGGCCTACCTTGCCGGAAACTGCACTATCAACTGGATCAGCTGGGTGGGTGCGGGGCTGATGGGTATTGCACTGGCCAATTCCATTCCGATGTCATGGGGCTTGGGCTTTGCGGGCGTATTGGCACTAACGGGCATTCTTTGCTCCCTGGCCAGCAGCAGGCTGCGCGTATTGTCACTGGGCGTAGCGGGCGCAGCGGCGGTAGCGGCATTTGCGCTGCCTTTCAAGCTCAATATTCTGGTGGCTATTGCTGCGGCGGTGGCCGTCTGTCTGCTGTTGGAAAACTCAGTGAAATCGGCCACTGAATTGGGTGATGTTCCGTGAACACCACCGATATCTGGACGGTGATTACTATCGTTGGCCTGGCCGTGGTTACAGTGGTCACGCGCTCCTTTTTCTTTTTCTCAGACAAGCCGTGGCGTCTGCCCGCATGGGTTGAGCGCGGGCTGAACTACGCGCCGATTGCCGCGCTGGCCGCTGTGGTGGTGCCTGAAATCGTGATGACGCAAGGCGAGCTGATTTCAACATTCAAGGATGCGCGGCTGTACGCCGTGGCAGCCGGGGCGCTCTGGTTTTACTGGCGCAAGGGTGTGCTGGGCACCATCGTGCTGGGAATGGCGGTGTACCTGCCTTTGCACATCGGCCTCGGCTGGTGAATGTGGCCCCCACGGTCGTTCACTGCGTGTGACTCCCTGCCCCCCGAGGGGGCCGCTGCGCCTGCGGTCTGGCGAAGCCAGTCCCGCGGCCCCTGCTTGATGAAACCCCGACACCTACAATTTATGCTTTTGCGCTGCTTTACATAACTTCTTCTCAAATCATGAACTTCATCCGCTTTACCGATCTGTGTGCCCAAGGCAAAGTTTCTGGCCAGCGTGTTTTTATTCGTGCTGACCTCAATGTGCCGCAGGACGATAGCGGCAACATTACTGAAGACACGCGCATTCGCGCGTCGATGGCTTGCATTCAATTGGCATTGGACAGCGGCGCGGCGGTCATGGTCACTTCGCATTTGGGCAGGCCGACTGAAGGGCAGTTCAAACCGGCCGACTCCCTTGCCCCCGTCGCCAAACGCCTGGGCGAGTTGATGCACCGCAGCGTGCCGCTGTTGCAAAACTGGGTGGACGGCGTTAGCGTTCAGCCCGGCGAGCTGGTGATGCTGGAAAACTGCCGCGTGAACGTGGGTGAAAAGAAAAATGACGAAGCACTTGCCCGCAAGATGGCTGCGCTCTGCGATATTTTTGTACACGACGCGTTCGGTACTGCGCACCGTGCTCAGGCATCGACCTACGGCATTGCGCAATATGCAAAAGTTGCGTGCGCCGGGCCGCTGCTGGCCGCTGAGATGGACGCGATCTCTGTTGCGCTTACCAACCCGCGCCGCCCGCTGGTCGCCATTGTTGGCGGCAGCAAAGTGTCGACCAAGCTGACAATTTTGAAGGCATTGGCTGCCAACGTAGATCAGTTGATCGTAGGCGGCGGGATTGCCAACACCTTTATGCTGGCTGCAGGCCTGAACATCGGTAAAAGCCTGGCCGAAAAAGACCTTCTGCCCGAAGCCGTGGCCGTGATTGAGGCCATGAAAGCACGCGGCGCTGCCGTTCCCATTCCAGTAGATGTGGTGTGCGCCAAAACTTTTGCAGCTGATGCGCCGGCCACCACTAAAGCCGCAGCCGACGTTCTCGAGGACGATTTGATCTTGGACATTGGCCCAAAAACCACCGCCATCCTCGCCGCGCAGCTCATGGCCGCAGGCACGATTGTGTGGAACGGCCCGGTGGGCGTGTTTGAGTTCGACGCGTTTG
>ENA-OFCX01000234-OFCX01000234.1-metagenomes-genome-assembly--contig:-NODE-234-length-31866-cov-10.617679_pt1 | contig 31866 bp, 28 predicted proteins | sample MGYA00153384_OFCX01 | MGnify analysis MGYA00153384
AGCCGCGACTGCTTCAATGCCGCGCCGATGAAACCCTTGAACAGGGGATGCGGGTTGAACGGGCGGCTCTTGAGTTCGGGGTGGAACTGGACGCCGATGAACCACGGATGGTCGGGGCGCTCGACGATCTCGGGTAGCCTGCCGTCGGGCGACATGCCCGAGAAGACCAATCCGCCCTTCTCGAGCACGTCGCGATAGTGGACGTTGACTTCGTAGCGGTGGCGATGGCGCTCGCTGATAGCCGTGGTACCATATTGCGCGGCGACGACGCTATTGTGCGACAGGATCGCATCATAGGCGCCGAGCCGCATGGTGCCGCCAAGGTCGGTGGTCTGGTCACGCTTTTGCAAGCCTTCGGGGCTCATCCATTCGGTGATCAGGCCGACAACGGGTTCGGCTGTGGCGCCGAATTCGGTGGTCGAGGCGCCGGCCAGCCCGGCAGTGTTGCGGGCGCCCTCGATGCACGCCATCTGCATGCCGAGGCAGATACCGAAAAACGGCACTTCGCGCTCGCGGGCGAATTTGACCGAGGCGATCTTGCCCTCGCTGCCGCGCTCGCCGAAGCCGCCGGGGACGAGGATGCCGTGCAATGGCTCGAGCTCGGCGGCGAGATCGGCGCTTTCGCTTTCGAACAGCTCGGCATCGAGCCAGCGGATGTTGACCTTGACCCGGTGCGCGATACCGCCGTGGACCAAAGCTTCGCGGAGGCTTTTGTAAGCGTCCTGCAGCCCTACATATTTGCCGACCACGCCGATCGTGACTTCGCCTTCCGGATGATCGACGCGGTCCATGATGTCGACCCATTGCGCGAGCTCGGGGCGCGGCGCGTCGACGATGTCGAAAATGCGCAGCACTTCGTCGTCGAGGCCCTCATTATGATATTGCAGCGGCACATCGTAGATCGAGCGCGCATCCAATGCCTGGATGACTGCCGACGCGGGGACATTGCAGAACAGGGCGATCTTGGCGCGCTCGGCCTCGGGGATCGGGCGCTCGGCGCGGCACAGCAGGATATCGGGCTGGAGGCCGTAGCTGGTCATCTCGCGCACTGAATGCTGGGTCGGCTTGGTCTTGAGCTCGCCCGCCGCCGCCAGATACGGCACCAGCGTGGTGTGGACGAAGCACGACTGGCCGCGGCCGAGGTCGTTCTTCAATTGGCGGATCGCCTCGACGAACGGCAGGCTTTCGATATCGCCGACGGTCCCGCCAATCTCGCAGATCACGAAATCGACATCGTCGATGTCGGCGACGGCGAACTCCTTGATCGCGTTGGTGACGTGGGGAATGACCTGGACCGTCGCGCCCAAATAATCGCCACGCCGCTCGCGCGCGATGATGCCCTGATAGATGCGGCCCGAGGTGATATTGTCCGACTGGCGCGCCGAAACGCCGGTGTAGCGCTCGTAATGACCGAGATCGAGGTCGGTCTCCGCCCCGTCATCGGTGACGTAGACTTCGCCATGCTGATAGGGCGACATCGTCCCCGGATCGACGTTCAGATAGGGATCGAACTTGCGAATCCGGACCTTGAATCCGCGCGCCTGGAGCAGCGCGCCCAGGGACGCGGCAAGCAAACCTTTGCCAAGCGAGGAGACCACGCCGCCGGTAACGAATATGAACCGCGCCATGGGAGACGAGCCTTAGAGGCGCTGCGCCACATCTGGCAAGCGCATGAATCGAAAAAGCGGTGTAAAAGGCCGTCGCTTACTGGGCGAGCGGGACCGCCGGCGCTGGCTGCCTGGTCACGGGCGCAGGCGGTTGCTTGGCCGGAACGCCGGGCATCGGCGCCGGATTGGTCGCCGGGACCACCGGGGACGCCTGGTTGACCAGCGAGGTGTCGACCGTGACCGGCTTGGCCGTCGCGCCGGCATAAGCCGCGAGCAGGATCGACAGCATGATGAACAAGGCGCCGAGCACCGCAGTCGAGCGGGTCAGGAAATCGGCCGCACCGCGCGCGGTCATGAAGCCCGACGACGAACCACCGACTCCAAGCCCGCCGCCCTCGCTGCGCTGGATGAGGATCACGCCGACCAGGCTGGCGGCGATGATGGTCTGAACGATCAGCAGGAATTTGAACATATTGGAGCAACTCGATTTCAGGGAAAGACTTGCCATTCCCCTAGCGACCCGCGGGCCAATGTTCAACGCAAGAGCGATCACCATATTCGACTGCGGACTGGACGCGCCGGGTAAAGAATCTAGAACGTGGTCATGGGCAAGACGCTCCCTCAGTCGCTTCCGTCCGTAACCGCGTTAATCGAGGCGAGCCCGATTGCGTCGGTGATCAGCGACCCGCGCCTGCCGGACAATCCGATTATCGCCTGCAACGCGGCATTCTGCGAGCTTACGGGATATGATGAAGAACATATCCTCGGGCGCAATTGCCGGTTCCTGTCGGGGCCGGGAACCGAGCCGTGGTTGACCGAGACGATTCGCCAGGGCGTTCGCGACCATCGGCCGGTGCTGGTCGAGATTTTGAACTACAAGCGCAGCGGTGTTGCGTTTCGCAACGCCGTCCTGGTCGCGCCGATTTACGACACCAACGATGAATTGCGCTATTTCCTCGGCTCGCAAGTCGAGGTGGGCGACGAAATTCCGGGACCAAGCGTTGCGCGCCGGGTGCGTGCCGCAGCGTCGGTAAGTGCGCTGTCGCCCCGGCAGCGGCAAGTGCTGGCATTGGTGTCGAACGGGCTGATGAACAAGCAGATCGCCGGGCAACTTGGCCTGTCGGAAAAGACCGTCAAGATGCACCGCGGCATCGTGATGGATCGGCTCAACCTTCGCACCTCGGCCGACCTGGTCCGGATTGCGGTCGAGGCGGGCCTGTAGCGGCGACCCCGGCGGGGTGAACTCGATACGGCCTTAGGTCCATATTTTAGCAGGCGTCGACGAGGCGCATATTCCCGCAATGAAGATTTCCGACCGGCCCGAATTTCAATCCAAGCCTGCCCCGCTGACCTGCGCGCCCGATGAGGTCGTGCTGAACGCGTCGAAGCGGATGGCGGAGCGCAATTACGGATCGATCATCGTGGTCGATGGCGACCGCAAGGTGCTGGGACTGCTTACCGAGCGCGATATCCTGCGCCGGCTGGTCGCGGTCGAGCGCGACCCCGCACGCACCAAGATCAGCGACATCATGACCAGCGACCTGCGCGTTGCGCGTGCCTCCGACGATGTCGTTGGCTGGCTCCGCTTGATGTCCAACGAGCGATTTCGCCGCCTGCCGGTCGTCGACGACCAGGAGCGGCTGATCAACGTCATCACCCAGGGCGATTTCGTATCCTACACCTGGCCCGACCTGCTCGATCAGACACGCACCCTGGTCAAGCAGACATTCGGCGGCACCTTCAGCCTGCCGATCCTGTTTGGCGGGGTGCTGCTCTACACCGTCATCATCATCCTTGCCGTCACCATCAGCGCGCGGTGACCGACCGCCGGTCGCGCGCCTGCCCAATATCGTCACCAATGCCCCCGCTCCATTCCGGCGCGGGATTAAAGGAGAATACCATGACCGAACAAATTCATGATATCGTCGATACCGCCGTCGCCAATGGCTCGTTCACCACGCTCGTCGCTGCAGTAACCGCGGCCGGGCTGGTCGATACGCTGAAGGGCGAAGGCCCGTTCACCGTCTTCGCCCCGTCGGACGCGGCCTTTGCCGCCTTGCCAGCGGGAACGGTCGAGAAACTGGTCGAGCCCGAGCAGCGCGATGCGCTGACCGCGTTGTTGCTACTTCATGTACTGCCCGGTGCAGTTCATGCCCGCGACATTGCCGGGCAGACGCTTCGGCCGAAGTCGGCTGGCGGCGATTCGCTCGACATCGACGGAACTGACGGTGTGACGGTCAACGGCGCGCACGTCATCACCGCCGACATCGAATGCACCAATGGCGTGATCCACGTCATTGACCGCGTTCTGGAGGTTGCCAAGGCTGAAGCTTCGGCCTAACCATTCGGGTCCGTGCCCTCTGACCCGAATCCGGCTTCGCGCGCTCTCCACTCCCGCGCGCGAAGCCGGACTCTTATAAGGACTTGCAATGAATAGCATAACGATTGGCCAGTTCTCGCTGGTCTATAATGCCTTTTCCTTCACCTTTGCGGCGATGGGCGCGGCGACCCTGTTCCTGTGGCTCAGCCGATCGCAAGTCGGCCCCGCCTACAAGACCGCCGTCACCATCTCGGGCTTGGTCTGCGCCATCGCCTGCTATCATTATTTCCGCATCTTCGAATCCTGGAATGCCGCTTACGGCGTTGCCAACGGGGTCGTGACGACCACCAATGTCGCCTTCAACGACGCCTATCGTTACGTCGACTGGTTGTTGACGGTACCGTTGTTGCTGGTCGAACTCGTGCTCGTCATGCGGCTGTCGCAGGCCGAGACGATGTCGAAGACGCTGCGGCTTGGATTTGCAGCGGGGCTGATGATCATCTTGGGTTACCCGGGCGAGATTGCAGCCGACAACGGGACGCGCGCGCTGTGGGGTACGCTGTCATCGATACCGTTTCTGTATATCGTCTACGAATTGTTCAGCGGGCTTAGTGCATCGATCGAGCGGCAGCCGGAATCGGTCCGCGGTCTCGTCAAGCAAGCGCGCCTGCTGACCTTCGCCGCATGGGGATTTTATCCCATCGTATACATGATCCCCTACACCAGCCTGGGTGGTGGCGCGGTGACCACCGGGGTGCAAATCGGTTATACCATCGCCGATCTGATCGCCAAGGTCGGCGTTGGTGTGCTGGTGTACATCATTGCGGTCCGCAAGACGGAGGCCGAGGGCGGATCGCTGTCGACCGCCGAAGCTCACGCTTAAACGATGTCCGGCAGGGTTACCCTCTCTGCCGCAACTAGTGGCCGGATGATCGGGCGGTACGGAGACGTGCCGCCCGTCACCCGTCTGGATGGTCGTGCAGGCACGTCGTGGGTCGCTGCGGCCTGTACCATTGCAGCGGTGTTCGTCCCGGCCAGTATCTTGACCAACTCGACAATGATCGCAGCGACTTGCGCATTGCTGTTGATCGGCGGCCTGCCGCATGGCGCATTGGATCTTGCGATCCTGCGACGTGACGCCGCACAACGCTTCGCGCTCGTCATCAGTCTCTATCTCGGGCTGGTCGCGGTGATGTGCGCTACCTGGCTGGCCGCGCCGACGCTCGCGCTGGCACTCTTCCTGGTGATGGCGACGGCTCATTTCGCCGAGGATTGGTCTGACGCCGAGCATCCATTCTTCGCGCTGGGCATTGCGGTCGCCACATTGTCGGCACCGGCGCTGCTTCATCACGATGCGGTGAGTGAGTTGTTTGTGCTGCTGACCGGTGACCAAGCGGCGGCTGGTGTCGCGGACGCATTGTTGCTCGTCGCCCCTGTGGCGGCAGCATGCGCTTTGGTGGCGATCCCGTTACTGTGGATTCGCGGGCACCGGGTGACGGCCGTCAATGCGGCATGCGCAATAACGGCAATGATCTTGCTTCCACCGATTACCGGCTTCGCAATCTATTTTTGCCTGATCCATTCGCCAGCGCATTTCCGGGCCGGGCTGGAACACCTGGGCCCGTCGACCGGAATCGCGCGACCGACGATCATCGCCACGCTCGGTGGGCTGGCGATCGCGCAAGCGGCGCTGCCATTCTTGCCCGTCGCAGGACCTTCCGACCGCATGTTCATGACCAGCTTCATGACCTTGTCGATCCTCACCCTGCCGCACATGGCTGTCCCGCTGATCGTCCGGCGGCTGGGGCTCAGCGCGCTGCGCTAGCGGCGTGAATGATCGGCAGGAAGTCGGCGGCCGTGAGGCTCGCACCGCCAACCAACGCCCCGTCGACATCGGCGATAGCGAAGATTTCGGCGGCGTTGGCGGCTTTGACCGAGCCGCCGTAGAGGATGCGGACATTGGTGCCGTCTTCGCCATACGCCGCGACGAGCCGCTGGCGGAGCGCATAGTGCATCGCCGCAATATCTTCGACTGACGGCACCTTGCCGGTGCCGATCGCCCAGATCGGCTCATAGGCGATTGCATCGACCGGGGTCGCGGGGAGCGAGGCATCGAGTTGGGCCGATACGGTGGCAATCGCGGCCCCGGCTTCGCGCACGTCGAGGCTTTCCCCAATGCACAGGATAACGTCGAGCCCGGCGACGAGCGCGGCGTCGGCCTTGGCGCGGACGTCGGCATCACATTCGCCAAGCGCCTGGCGCCGTTCGCTATGACCGACGATGGTAAGGCTTGCACCGGCATCCTTGAGCATCGCCGCGCTGATGTCGCCGGTATGCGCGCCACTGGCGGCGGCGTGGACATCCTGACCGCCGATGGCGAACCCCGGAAGCGTGCCGGCGGCGCGTTCGATCAGGGTTGCGGGCAGGCATAGCGCCACGTCGGCACCGGTCCCGGCGCCTTCGGCAATCGCCCGCGCCTGCTTGAGATCGGCCGCAATGCCGTTCATTTTCCAATTGCCGGCGACCAATTTCCTGCGTGCCATCGATCCGCCCTTCGCTCGCTTGCCGTTGCCCGGCACCGCCCCTAAAGCGGCGCCAACAATAATCAACGCGTGAGTGACGAATGATTGCCTCAATCCGCCGGATGACCAAGACGAAAATCGGCCAGGCGATCATGGCCCTGGTCCTAATCCTGATCCTTGCCGGATTCGCGGTGCAGGATCGAAATAGCGTCGGCGGCGGTATGTTCGGGTCTGAGTCCGGAGCGCTCGCCAGCGTGGGCGGCGAAAAAATCACCGACCGCGACATGGCCGCTGCATTGCAGCGCCGTCTCGCCGAGGTGCGCCAGTCCAACCCGACCGCGGATTACGCATCGCTGGCCAAGGATTTCGATCCGCTGCTGACGTCGATGATCCAGGACGCGGCGGTTCGCGCCTTCGCCGATGACCAGGACATGACGTTGTCCAAGCGGCTGATCGATGCCGAAATCGCCAAGATCCCGGCGACGCGCGGACTCGATGGCAAGTTCAGCATGCAGGGCTATCAATCGTTCCTCAACCAGCAGAAACTGACCGATGCCGAGCTTCGCAAGTTGATGGCGGGGAGTTTGCTGCAACGGATGGTGCTGGCGCCGGCGTCGGCCAATGCGCGCGTCCCGGTCGGAATGGCGCTGCCGTATGCATCGATGCTGCTCGAGCGGCGCGAGGCCGATGTCGCGTTGATCCCGGTAGCGTTGTTCGCGTCGAGCGTTGGCGATCCGAGCGATGCCCAGTTGGCGGCCTTCTACAAGACTTATGGGGCGCGCTACGCGGTACCCGAACAGCGCGTGCTGAGCATCGCGCGGATTGGCCCGGCGCAGGTCGCGACGGTCAGCGCGAGCGACAAGGACATCAGCGATTATTACGCCGCGCACCAGGATGTGTATGGCGGCAAGGCCAAGCGCGTGATCAGCCAGGCAGTGGTCCCCGACAAGGCCGCCGCCGATGCGCTGGTCGCTCGGGCGCGCGGCGGGGCTAGCTTCGTCGATGCGGTCAAGCCGCTCGGGCTGAGCGCGGCCGATGTCTCGATTGGGCCGCAGACCCGCGAGGAATTCACCAAGCTGACCAGCGACGCGGTCGCCGCGGCGGCCTTCGCTGCACCGGCGGGCAACGTCGTCGGGCCGGTTCATTCGGACCTTGGCTGGCACGTGATCAAGGTGGATTCGATCCAGAATGACAGCGGACGTTCGCTCGCCGAGGTCAAGGGCGCGATCGCGACCCAGCTGACCGACGAGAAACGCAAGACCGCGCTCGCCGATTTGGTGACCAAGGTCGAAGATACCATTTCGGATGGCAGCAGCTTTGCCGAGGCGGTCAAGGCGGCGGGGCTGACTGCGAACACCAGTCCCTTGATTATCGCCAACGGCACATCGAATGCGCAACCCGCGTTCAAGATGCCGCCCGAGCTGGCGCCCGCGGTGCGCGCCGGGTTCGATTTGTCCGAGGGCGACGATCCGGTGGTCGAAACGCTGACCGGCGATGCTGGCTATGCCCTGGTCGGGTCGGAGCGCGTGGTCGCTGCTGCGCCCGCGCCGCTGGCGTCGATCCGCGAGCGGGTGGCGGCCGATTGGCGGGTCAGGCAAGCAAGCGACAAGGCGCGCGCGGTAGCAACTGCGGTGCAGGCCAAGGTCGCTTCCGGACTGGGGCTCAACGCTGCGATCGCTGCGGCCGGCGTGAAATTACCGCCGGCCAATCATGCCTCGATCCAGCGCCTGCAACTGATCCAGCTGGGCGACAAGGTGCCGCCCGCACTCAGCCTGATGTTCTCGCTCGCCAAGGGCAAGAGCCGGATGATTGCCGACCCCAAGGGGCGCGGCTTCGTGGTCGTCAACCTGACCCAGATCATTCCCGGCAACCCGGCGCTTCAGCCGACCCTGATCACCCAGGTGCAAAACGAGTTTCAGGAAGCGGTGTCGTCCGAATATGCCGAGCAACTGGCGCGCGCGCTGCAGATCGAGCTTGGCACCAAGCGCCACGAGCAGGCGATCGCGGCGACGCGCAAGCGGATCATCGGCGGCGGCGGCGGCGGCGTCGATTGATGGCCGCGCCGAGGATATTGGCGCTCGACAATTACGACAGCTTCACCTTCACTCTGGTCGATTATCTGCGCACGCTGGGGGCCGGGGTCGATGTGCGGCGCAATGACGCGATCAGCGCTCGCGAGGCGCTGGCGGGGCCATTCGACGGCTTCCTGATTTCGCCCGGACCTGGGCGACCCGAGGATGCCGGGATTTCGGTCGAGCTGGCAAAGGGGTGCATCGAGACCCGCCGGCCATTGCTCGGAGTGTGCCTAGGGCATCAGGCGATTGCGCTGGCGTGCGGCCAGCGGGTTGAGCGGGTGCCGCCGATGCATGGCAAGATCGCCAATATTCGCCACGATAAGACCGGGCTGTTCGAGCGCATCCCCTCCCCGTTCGAGGCGACCCGCTATCATTCGCTGGCGGTTGGCGAGGTTGCCCCGCCGCTGATCGCCAACGCGTGGAGCGAGGACGATGTGGTGATGGCGCTGCGGCACGAATTCGCGCCGGTCCACGGGGTCCAGTTCCACCCCGAAAGCATCGCCTCCGAACATGGCCATGCGTTGCTGGGGGCGTTCCTGGAGGACTGCTCGGCCGCCTGAGAAATCGCTGTCCTATTTGCCGGGCTTCGTGCAACTCTTCCGATGGTCACTTCGAATTGTCCGGATCAAGCCACCCGGACGCCGTGAATCCTAAAGTTTACAAATCGCCCCCAAAAAGCCGCCGAACTAGGTAACCTTTGTAAACTTAAGACCTGTCCTCGCCCGATTGATAACGCGCTTGACGGCCCCCGAAACGTTCAATACACGTTCCCCGTTCGTTCCTTCGGGATCTTTATGGGGCCACCGCCGATGCTCACCGTCAAGCAGCGCGAATTACTCCAGTTTATCGACGACCGGTTGAAGGCCTCGGGCGTTTCGCCGAGCTTCGACGAAATGCGCGAGGCGCTCGAATTGAAGTCCAAGTCGGGCGTTCATCGGCTGATCTCGGCATTGGAAGAACGCCGCTTCATCCGCCGCCTGCCCAACCGCGCGCGGGCACTTGAAGTGATCAAGATGCCCGAGAATGTGATTGCCACCGCAGCACCGGTAATCGGGTCGATTGCGCCCGCCCCGCGTCCGCAATTGCAGATGGCGGCCAACGACACGATCGAGATTCCGCTGCACGGTCGGATCGCGGCGGGCACGCCGATCGAGGCCTTGCAGGGCACCGAGGGTTTTGCGGTGCCGGCGGCGCTGCTTGGACCGGGCGAGCATTATGCGCTCGAGGTGTCGGGTGATTCGATGGTCGAGGAAGGGATTCTCGACGGCGATTTCGCGCTGATCCGCAAGGTCGACGTGGCGCGCGAGGGCGAGATTGTGGTGGCGCTGATCGACAATGAGCAGGCGACGCTCAAGACCTTCCGCCGCGAGGGCCAGATGGTCCGCCTCGACCCCGCCAACCGGATGTACGAACCGCAACGATACCGCCCCGAACAAGTCCGCATCCAGGGTCGCCTGGCGGGCCTGATCCGGCGGTATTGAGGAGTGCCGGAACCGCGGATCGATTATGTCGAATTGCCGAGCGTCACCGCGCATGAGCTGACCCGGGCATTTTATTCCAAGGCGTTCGGATGGAGCTTCGCCGATTACGGGCCCGATTATGCCGCGACCGAGGGCGGAACGGTCGATGTCGGGTTGAATGGCCAGGTCGACGATTCGCTGTCCGCACCGCTGCCGGTGGTGCGGGTCGATGATGTCGAGTCCGCGCTCGAGGCAGTGATCGCGGCCGGCGGGCTGATCTCGCGCCCTATCTTCGCGTTCCCCGGCGGGCGGCGGTTCCACTTCATCGATCCGTCGGGGAGCGAGCTTGCGGTGTGGCAAAAGACCGACGGTGAAACGGACGACGGGGATCGCGCCGCGGGGTGAACGCCGGTGGCGGCGGGGCGGCCCACGGGTAATTGCCGATCCGCTGGGCAACGGTGCTGATCCGTGGATTATCGTCGAGGAACACCGCCACCCCGCCGCTTGTCCCGAGCGATTGGCGGTCGAGCTTCAGCCAGCGTGGCTGGCACGCCTTGGGCAGCCAGCGTTCGGACACGACGATGTCGGCGTCGCGGCAAGCGGCGGTAAGCTCGGCCCAGGCGATGCTGTCTTTCGAGCGGGTTGCAAGCAGCACCCAGCGATGCCCGCCGCGATCAATCGTCGCGACGCAGCTGTCGCGCTGGCAATTGGCGAAGGGTTGATCACTGAGCAGCAAGGCGTCGCCGTCATAGCCCGCTGCCTCGCTCATCAGATCGCGCATGAAGTCGCCCGCCCGGTCGCGCAGGATGACCGGTGCGCCAGTCGGGCCGGTGATCGCAAGGTGACGGCCATCGCCGGTGACGAGCAGGTCGGGGGTGGGCGACATCGCCGCCGCCGCACCGCCGATCGCCAGCGGCGCGAGGCCGAGCCAGCGCACCTTGCCCGTCCACAGGCAGAACCACAGCCCGCCGAGCAGCATCGCCGCGAACGCCCAGCGCGACATGGTCGGTAAATTGGCAACCGCGCCCTGCATCTGGCTGACGTGGCGCGCAAGGCCGAGCAGCATGTCGATCGACCAGCCGGTGGCGGCCCATAACGGCCCACCGAGACCGACCAAGTCGAGCAGCAAGGCGCCGGCCTCAAGCGGCATGATGACGAATGTGGTCCACGGAATGGCGGCGAGGTTGGCACCGACGCTGTAGAGGCCCGACTTGTGGAAATGATAGAGCGCGAGTGGCATCAGCGCGAGTTCGACGGCGAGGCCGGTGGCGATCAGTGACGCCGCGCCGCGCAGGAACCGGCCGACTATGCCGTCGTCATGCGGGCCGAGCAGGCGGCGGACGGCGCCGAAGCTGTGCAATGTGATGATCGCGGTGACGGCGGCGAAACTCAGCTGGAAGCTGGCGCCGGCGAGCGATTCGGGGCGGAACAGCAAAACGATCAAGGCGCCGACCGCGACCAGGCGCAGGCTGAGCGCCTCGCGCCCGATGGCGATCCCGGCGAGCACCAGCACGGCGGCGACGCAGCTGCGCACCGTCGGCACCTGCATTCCGGTGAGGATGGTGTAGCCGATCCCGGCGATCGCGCCCACGGCCGCTCCGGCGAGCACCAGGTTGAAGCGACGCGCGAGCCCAGGGACGAACGCGAGCAATTTGAGCGTCAGGAACATCGCCGCGCCGACCACGGCAGCGATGTGCAACCCGCTGACCGACAGCAAATGGGTCAGGCCCGAGCGACGCATAGCGAGTGCGTCTTCCTTGCTGACCGCATTCTGATCGCCGGTAGCGAGCGCGGTGGCGATCGAGCCGCTTGGCCCGGGCAAGCGGGCGCGGATGTGGCGATCGAGATCGCCCCGCATGCGGTCGAGCCCGGTCGGGACCTTGGGGTCGACGATGACGACCGGCCCGATCGTCCGCCCGACCGCGCCGAGCCCGCGAAACCAAGCATCGCGCGCGAAATCATGCATTCCGGGAAGCGCCATCGGCGGCGGCGGGGCGAGCCGCGCCTTGAGCTTGACCCGCGCACTGGCTGCGAGCCCCTTGGGTGCGTCCTCCTGCGGCAGCGAGACGCGCACTCGCGGGGGCAATCCGGGGGTCGCGGTGGCGATCGTCAGTCGCAAATCGCCCTTGGCGGCGAGCGTCTCGACCAATTCGACCCGGCCGTCGACATCGGCCATTTGCGGATGATCGAGGCGCGGTGCGGCGACCATGTTCGATCGCAGCCAGATCAGTCCGCAGCCCAATGTCAGAGCGATCCCGAACCCGGCCAGCGCGCGGCCCGCCCTGCCCTGTCTCCACGCCAGCCCGAGCATGGCCGCTGCCCCGCCGAGGCACAGCAGGCCAGTCCACGCTTTGGGATCGCCGAGCGCGAACCACAGGGCGATGCCGAGGCTGAACGAGGCGACGAACCACAATGGCAATTGCCCGCGCTCAGCCTCGAGAAATGCTTCGAGCCGGTCGTTGAGCGCGCCAAGCCAAGCAGGCGAAAACAGCCGATGCGCCGGTTCCAGCGACGCGTCCTCTATGTTAGGGGCGCTCGTCCAGTCCATCGGCCCCGTCAAACAAGAGGAAAGCGTGCGTGAGCGCAAGCCCGAAAATCCCCGGCGTGGTCACCCGCTTCGCCCCCTCGCCGACCGGCTTCCTGCATATCGGCGGGGCGCGGACGGCGTTGTTCAACTGGCTGTTCGCGCGGCATCATGGTGGCAAATATTTACTGCGGATCGAGGATACCGATCGCGCGCGCTCGACCCAGCCAGCGATCGACGCGATCCTGGACGGGCTGTCGTGGCTCGGGATCGAGGGCGACGAACCGCCGGTGATGCAGTTCGAGCGGTCGGCGCGGCATGCCGAGGTGGCGGCGGCGTTGCTGACAAGCGGCCATGCCTATCGCTGTTACCTGACGCCCGAGGAACTGACCGCGCGGCGCGAGGCTGCGCAGGCGGAGCGTAAGCCGTTCCGCATCGTCAGCGAATGGCGCGACCGCGATGATGGACCCGAGGGCAAGCCGTTCGTGGTCCGCATCAAGGCGCCGCGTGAAGGCGAGACGGTGATCGAAGATCTGGTCCAGGGCCGGGTCGCCGTCGCCAACGGAGAGATTGACGATTTCGTCCTGCTCCGCTCGGACGGCACGCCGACCTACATGCTGGCGGTGGTGGTCGACGACCATGACATGGGCGTGACCCACGTGATCCGCGGCGACGATCATCTCAACAATGCCTTTCGCCAGCTAGCGATCATCCGCGGGATGGGGTGGCAAGAACCCCATTATGCCCATATCCCGCTAATCCACGGGTCGGACGGGGCCAAATTGAGCAAGCGCCATGGCGCGCTGGGGGTTGATTCCTATCGCGACGAGATGGGGATCTTGCCCGAGGCGCTGGCCAATTACCTGCTGCGGCTTGGCTGGGGGCATGGCGATGACGAGATCATCAGCCTGGCACAGGCGATCGAGTGGTTCGACCTCGATCATGTCGGCAAGAGCCCGTCGCGGTTCGACACCAAGAAGCTCGAGAATTTGAACGGCCATTATATCCGCGAGGCGGATGATGCGCGCCTGGCGGGGTTGATTGCGCCCAGGATGGGGGTCGACGATGCGGGCCGGACGCTGCTGGTCAAGGCGATGCCCGAGCTGAAGGCGCGGGCGCATGACCTGGTTCAGTTGGCCGAGGGGGCGGCGTTCCTGTTCGATGTGCGCCAGCTGGCGATGGACGAGAAAGCCACGGCGCTGCTGACCGACGAATCGCGCGGCCATCTCGCGCTTGCGCACAAGGCGTTGGGGGCGCTTGCCGACTGGAGCCACGATTCGACCGATGCTGCAGTGCGGGAGGTTGCGGAAAGCAACGCACTTAAGCTAGGCAAACTTGCCCAGCCGCTGCGCGCGGCGCTCACGGGCAGGACTACTTCGCCGGGCATTTTCGACGTGTTGGTCTTGCTGGGCCGCGACGAGAGTTTAGCGCGGATCGCCGACCAGATGCTGGAGCCGAATGCATGACCGACAAGAACGTCAAACTGACCACTGCGGCCGGTGACTTTGATTTTCCTTTGCTCAACGGATCGGTCGGCCCCGACGTCATCGATATCCGCAAACTGTACGGCGAAACCGGCGCATTCACTTATGATCCTGGCTTCACCTCGACCGCCGCGTGCCAGAGCGCGATCACCTATATTGATGGCGACGAGGGCATCTTGCTCCACCGCGGCTACCCGATCGACCAATTGGCCGAGAAGTCGAGCTTCATGGAGGTGTCGTATCTGTTGCTCCACGGCGATCTCCCCAAAGCCAAAGAGCTCGACGAGTTCGTCTACACCATCAACCATCACACGATGGTCCACGAGCAGCTGGCGACCTTTTTCCGCGGGTTCCGGCGCGATGCGCATCCGATGGCAATCATGTGCGGCGTGGTTGGGGCGCTGAGCAGTTTCTATCATGATTCGACCGACATTACCGACCCCACCCAGCGGCTGATCGCGTCGCACCGGCTGATCGCCAAGATGCCGACGCTGGCAGCGATGGCGTATAAATATTCGATCGGGCAACCGTTCATCTTCCCCCAGAACGAGCTTAGCTACACCGGCAATTTCCTGCGCATGACCTTCGGCGTCCCGGCCGAGCCCTATGTGGTCAATCCGGTGATCGAAAATGCGCTCGACAAGATTTTCACCCTCCACGCCGACCATGAACAGAATGCGTCGACCTCGACCGTCCGCCTGGCCGGATCGTCAGGCGCCAACCCATTCGCGTGCATCGCGGCGGGGATCGCATGCCTGTGGGGCCCAGCGCACGGCGGCGCCAATGAAGCCGCGCTCAACATGCTTCGCGAAATTGGCGATGTGAAGAATATCCCGGCCTATATCGCGCGCGCCAAGGACAAGGACGATCCGTTCCGACTGATGGGTTTCGGCCACCGCGTATACAAGAATTTCGACCCGCGGGCGAAGGTGATGAAGGCCACCGCCGATGCGGTGCTCAAGGAATTGGGCAAGACCGATCCGGTGCTGGACGTGGCCAAAGAGCTCGAGCATATCGCGCTCAACGACCAATATTTCATCGACAAGAAGCTCTACCCGAACGTCGATTTTTACTCGGGCGTGATTTTGAATGCGATCGGCTTTCCGACCGAAATGTTTACCGTCCTGTTCGCGCTGGCCCGCACCGTTGGCTGGGTAGCGCAATGGAACGAGATGATTTCCGACCCCGAGCAGAAGATCGGCCGTCCGCGCCAGCTCTACGTCGGCGCGACCCAGCGCGATTACACGCCGGTCAAGGACCGCTAAGCGGCCGGCAGACTTAGAGTGAAGCGGGCGCCTTGGCCGGGCTCGCTGACCAGGGTCACGTCGCCGGCCATCGAATTGGCGAGGCGGCGAGCGATCGCGAGGCCGAGCCCGGCATCGCCGCCGCCCTCCCCGACGCGTTCGAACTTGCCGAAAATGCGTTCCTGGTCGACGGCGTCGATCCCGCCGCCCTGGTCGGCGACGGTGACCGAGGCAGTGTCGTTGGAGCTGGCGAGGCTGACAGTGACTCGACTTGCGTCGGGCGCGTGGCGCACCGCATTGCCGAGCAGATTGACGAGGATCTGGACGATGGCGCGTGGTTCGCCGATCGCCAGCAATGGCGCGGTGTCGTCGCGCTCGATGGTGATGGAACGCGGTTCGGCCTTCGATTGGACCAAGCCGATCGCCTCATCGATCAATAGGGACAGGTCGATCGCGGAATCGCTCTCCGGTGGTTGATCGACCATGGCGCGAATGACCGACAACAAATGTTTGGCCGCAGCCGAGATGTCGCCGGCGTAAGTGGCGTAGTCGCTGCGCAGCGGGCCGTCCGCGCGATCAGCAATGCCCTCGGCAGCCTCGATGATCCGCGCGAGCGGGGAGCGCAAGGCGTGGTCTAGCGCGGGATCGATGCTCATGCCCGCATTGCCGGCCTCGTTGGCGGCGGCAGGAGGACGGGCGTTTTCGGCGGCGGCGCGGCCGCGAAAGCCGTCGAACGAGCCGTCGGCGCCGGGCACCGGGCTGCCGCTGATCAGCAGGCGTTGGCTGTGTCCGTTGCGCCCGCTGGCGATCTGGCCGGCAAAAGCGGTCCGCGCGGCGACGGCGGTCAGCAATGGCATCGCGCCGTCCTCGCCTTCGAGCAGCCGGAGCCATTTGATCAACGGCTGGCCGATCGCTTCGCCGACGCTGGTGCCGAGCATGGTCGCGAGATCGGGCGACAAATCGGTCAGCCGAAGCTCGGCATCGGTCGCCCATTCGCCCTTGGGCGTCGGCAGCACATCCTCGCTCCGCGCGGCAATCTCCAGCCGGGCGCTTTGCGGCGGGCGGCGGCGCCAGCTTTCGATCGTCAAGACCACGTCGTCGCCATCGGGATCGGCGCGAACCCAAAGCTCGAGATCGTGATCGCGCGCCGCGACGACTGCCGGGCGGGCGATACCGACCCCGAGCTTGCGCGCCAGCCGGGCCAGCGCGGCAAGCTGGGGCAAGGCCAAGCGGTCGCCGATCGACGATCCGGCCTCATGCTGCAGATCGGACAACATCGGATCGGCGGCGATCAACCGCCCGGCCGGATCGATCCGACCGGTGACGGTTTCGCCAGTGCCCGCCGCGCTAGCCATGCTGGCCGCCGATCGCGTTGCGCGCGGCGCGATAGTCGCTCGGCAATTGCCAGTGAGTCAGCGCGGCGGCAACCTCGTCTGCGCCAAGCGAGTCGTAGCGGGCGATTTCATCTTCGACCGAGCCGGCACCGCTGGTCGAGCCGAGGTCGGCGATCAGGCGCGCGGCGGCGCGGCGACTGAAGCCGGCCATCCGCGCGACCAGCGCCAATCCGCCTTCCCCCGCATTGACGAGGTGATCCCACACGACGGGCTGGTTGATCCCGACGCGACGCGCGATGATCTGCGCGACCAGGGCGACTTCGCCCTCGCCCGAAGCAGCTTCGACGAGGCCCTCGTCGGCTCGCCCGGCGGCGTCGAGTGCGTCGATCACCGCTTCGACCGCGCGGTCGAGCGATTCGTCGGGCTTGATCGAATCGAAGGTGCGGGTCGCGGCGTCGGCATATTGGCCATCGTTCGACGCGGATGGGCTGAGCGCGGCGGCGACGGCGTGCACCAAAGCGCGCGCATCGCGGCGGTCAAGGTCGCTGAGGTCAACCCGGGGCTGGCCGAATCCATCGCGGCGGCGACCGCGCGCGACGACCAATGCCATCGCGGCCGCGGCAATTGCGGGGTCGGCATCGCTGACCAGTGCCGGAAGCAACGGCAAACGGCGCGGTCCGGCGTGACCGGCAAAGGCCGACAGGATGCGTTGTTCATCGGCGCGGCGGAGCATCAGGCGGATCAGTTGCGGGCGGTCGAACAGGCCGGCGCCGTTGAGCAGAGCGGTAATCCGCGATGGCTCGGGATCGGGGGCGTGACCGCCGACCGCGGCGCGGATCGTGGCCGCGAGCGTCGCCACCAGATCGCGCAGCATCGCGGTCATCAACGCGCGTTCCTGTTCCGACAATCGGTCGGTCGGGTCGAGGAAGAAATCGCGCCGGACGGTGGCCAAGCGGCTGGGGCCCCGCGCACGCGCAGGTTCGACCGCAGGGTCGGCTGGTTCAACAGCTATCGGCCATTCCTCGGGCACCATCGATCACCCTGTTAGACGATCGAGGTTAATGCGTCGTCAATCGCGAAGCAGGCGGTGACGGAAATGCTGGGCGAGGAAGAAGGAGGCGGTGGCGTAAAGCAATAAGGTGAACAGCAGCCCGTTCCACCAGCCGCCGATCGCAAACGGAATGGCGGTGAAAATGGCGTTGCGGCGGGAGAAGAGCCATTGGGCGGGGGGAAGCTCGATCCCGCTTTGCTCGATGCGCGCCGCCTGGGCGAAGGCGCATGCGGTTACCGCGGTAACAAGCGCTCCCCAGCCGCCGTCGTGGTGATAGCTCCACCAGCCGAGCGCGACCATCGCGAGGCCGGCGGCGGGCCACAGCAAGCGCCGGGTGAGCAATGATGCGGCGAGCGGGCGCATGCGCAGGACCGCGAGTCGCTCGGCCACCAGATCGAACGGGGTTGAAAGCAACAGCAACCCGACCGATGGCCATAGCCAGCCGCGAGTGAAGCCAAAGGCGGCCGCGAGAGTCAGGGTTAGCGCGAAGCTGACTAGCCACGCGGGTTTGACGCGGGTCTCCATCAAACGCTCGGTCGAGAATTCCTCGATGATCGGGAGAATGTAGCGGCTCGCCCAATCATTGCGGGCAACGCGCGATCCGACCAGCAAGCGGCGCTCGAACCCGGCAAGGTCGGCGGGGGTCTGGGCGAGCAAGGCGCCATTGCCAGCGTCACCTGCCGCGACCCGCCTCGCCCCGGCCTGGACCGCGCGGCGGAGCAAGGTCGATTGCAGATCCCAATCGCCAAGCATTGCCGCGGTCGAGGCGAGCGTCTGGCTGTCGACCAGCGACAGTCCCGCCCAGCGGCTGGTGGCGTCAACGCGTTCGTAGGTCTGGTGGGCTGCGTCATCGGGGAGCAAGGCCACCGCGGGCTCGGCATAATCAGCGATGCGGGTGCACAAGGCATAGTCGGGGGCGAGGCCGTCGGCGACCTGGAGGATCAGGGTCCCCGCCTCGAACCGGCTGGCGGCTTCATTGCCGTCGCTGACCGGGACGACAACCAGCCCCTCGGCGCGAAGCCGCTCGAACGCGTCATTGAGCGCGGCGGGGACCCGTTCGACCAGCACCACGATAGGCGACGCCCCTGCGGCGGCCGCGCAACGCACCTGATATTCGATCAGGGTTCGGCCGGCGAGCGGGAACAAGGCCCGAAGCGTGCCCTGGTCATCCTCCTGATAGGCACTGATCAGCGCCCCGAGCGCCCCAAGCGCCATGTATCGTTTCCCCAAATTTCCCGGTTGAATCGCGCCCCTTCTAGGGCACGGCGCGGCGAAGATTCCACCCTTGTTCTTATTTGCTTCCGCCCCCGGTTTATTATGGTAAATTGCTTGCCATGACCGCCACCCATCCCCGCTCCGAACCGCCTGTCCCCGATTTTGAGGGCGGCATTTCGCAACCTTATGGCGAGGCGCCGGCGTTCGACGAGGCAAATTGGGCATTCACCGCCGAGGATCGCGAGCCGACGGCCGCTGGCGGGCGCGCGGTGCTTGGCTGGGTGCTCGGGCTGCTGGCCGCCGCATGGCTGGCGTTCAGCGCCTGGTCGGCGGGGCAAGCGCTTGCGGCGCGGCCGCTGTCGGCACCCGAGCTGGCGTCATGGGTCGCGGTAGCCGCAGGGCCGCTGGCACTGCTCGGGCTGGTGTGGCTGATGTTCGGGCGGACTCGGCGCAAGGAAGCCGAGGCGTTCACGCGTTCGGTCATCGCCATGCGCCACGAAGCGCAATCGCTTGAAGGATTGCTCGGCGTGCTGCGCCAGCGGATCGACGAAAATCATTCCTCACTCAAGACGGTTGGCAACCAGTTGATGGGGCTCGGCGACGAAGCGGCGATGCGGCTGGGGACGGCGAGCAATGACCTCGAGGGATCGGCCCGGCGGATCACCGCGCAGGGCGAGGCGCTCGACCGCGCGGCGGAAGCGGCGCGGATCGACTTGGGCGTGTTGCTCGAGGATTTGCCGCGTGCCGAAGCGACCGCACGCTCGATGGCCGAAGTGCTGCAGTCGGCGGGTGCGTCGGCGCTTGGCCAGGCCGCGCAGTTCGAGACGCAGGTTGGCGCCTTGTCCGAGCGCACGCGCGATGCCGACGAGACGATTGCCGCGGCCTCACAGCGCCTGGTTGCGCAACTGACCGAGGTCGATGCGCGGAGCAGCGCGGCGTTGGCGCGGGTCAATGAAGCAGCGAGCGAGTCGAACTCGACGATCGACGCCTTGCTCCAGCGGTCGGCCGACGCGCTCGACGAAATTCGCGGCGGAATCGACCTGCAGGCGCAGGCAGTGACGGCGTTGGTCGATCAGGCGAAGGCGGGGATTGGCCAGACCGGAATCGATGCGGCAGAGGCGATGGGCGGCAAGTTGCAGTCGGCGCATTCGTCGCTCGACGGGCTTGCGAGCCGGGTCAGTGAGCAGGAAGAAGCATCGCAGCGACTGATCGCGGGGATTTTCAGCGGGCTGTCCGGCCTCGACGAGAAATTTGCGGCGCTGGCGCAGGATGGCGACACGCGCGCGGCGGCGGTGAGCAATTCGCTGGCTCGCGTTAGGGGCGAACTGGATGCGATTGCCGCGCAGTCGGGCGACCATGACGGCGCAATGGAAGGATTGGCCGGGCGGATGAGCGGTCTTCGCCAATCCCTCGACGGGCTGACCGCGGACATCCAGGGCCAATTGACGTCGGCGCTTGGCGATGCCGAGGGTAGCGCGCAACGGCTGCTCGATGCGAGCGAGGCAGCGCGACCGCATATCGAGACCGCGCGCGACGCGGCAATCGAAGCGGCAACGCGGCTGGAAAACGGCGCGAGCGCGATCGAGGCCCAGCATGACCGGCTCGCGGCGTTGCTGGCAGCGGTGGATACCGGCGTCGGCGGGGCGGAGCGACGGCTGGGCGAATTGTCGGGCGCGATCGCGGCGGCGCAGGCCGAGGCCGGGCAATTGTCGTCCGAGACTGGTCCGGCGCTGGTGGCGGCTCTGGTGCAGGTGCGCGAGGCCGCGAACCATGCCGCCGAGCGGGCGCGCGAGGCGATCGCAGCGGTGATACCGGCGAGCGCGGGGCAATTGTCCGATGCGGCGAAGAGCGCGCTCGAAAAAGTCATCCGCGATACGTTGATCGCACAACTGGCGGAGGTCGAGCAGGTCACCGGGCGCGCGGTCGAGTCAGCTCGCGGTGCATCCGAGCGGCTTACCCAGCAGATGATTTCGATCGGCCAGAGCGCCGCCGCGTTGGAGGAGCATTTCAACGACAGCAATGAGGCGCAGCGCGAACGCGACAGTGAGAGCTTTGCCCGGCGGGTTTCGCTGTTGATCGATTCGATGCATTCGGCGTCGATCGATGTCGGCAAGATATTATCCGACGAGGTCGATGACAAAGCGTGGAGCGCCTATCTCAAGGGCGACCGCGGGGTGTTCACCCGCCGCGCGGCGCGGCTAATGGGCAATGCCGAAGCGCGCGCGATCGACGCCCATTACGAAACCGACCTGGAGTTCCAGGGGTCGGTCAATCGCTACGTCCACGATTTCGAGGCGATGCTTCGCCGCGTGACCGCCGACCGCGATGGCGGGGCGATGGCGGTGACATTGATGGGTTCGGACATGGGCAAGCTGTACGCGATCCTCACCCAGGTCGCCGGGGTGCGCCGCTAATTGTAGAAGTCGAGCGTGTCGGTGGTGATCCAGCCATAGACGTAATTGGCGTAGTATAGACCGAACAACAGCAATCCGCCGATCGCAGAGCGGATCAGGTGGCGCTTGAGGTAGAAGCGGTGCGGCGCGCTGTCGGCCTGCCCGGCGACGTTCGCCTCGCCGACTTCCTCGCTGGTCCGCACTCCGAACGGCAGCAGGGCGAAGGCGCAGAAGCAGAAGAACAGGAAGTAGATCGCGAGGATCGAGCCGATCTTCATCGCGCGGCGGTCACCGGCATGACCTCGACGATCGGTTTCTTGCCGGTCCATACCGTGGCGCAGCGACGAACCGCGAGACGAACCGCTTCGCGCACCTTGTCGCTGTCGATCGAGTCGCCGAACGCGCGGGTTGCGGCGTCGGTGGCGTCGGCGAGGAAGTCATCGCGATCGGCCTCAACGGGGACTCCAAGCGGATACAGCAAAGGTTTCCCTGAAAGCCTGCCATCGGGCGACAGGGGTAGTGCTACCGCTATGATTCCATTGACGGAAAGCTTGCGCCGCTCGCCGATCGTGCCGCCGTCCGCGGGGAGGATCACGTCACCATCAAGCACCAGTCGGCCGACCCGCACTTCGCCCAGTTTCTTTGGCCCCTTGGGCGCGAGGCGGATGACGTCGCCATTCTTCTGGTAAATCGACTTGGGCACCCCGCAGGCGAGCGCGAACCGCGCCTGCTCGGCCATATGGCGGGCCTCGCCGTGGACGGGGACAAGGATTTCGGGGCGAATCCACTTGTACATCTGCGCCAGCTCGGGGCGACCGGGGTGGCCCGAGACGTGGATGTGGAGCTGGCGATCGGTAACGGTGATCGCGCCGAGATCACTCAGCGCGTTCATGATCCGGCCGATGGCAATCTCGTTGCCCGGGATCTGCTTGGACGAGAAGATGACGGTGTCGCCGGAAACGAGCTTGAGCTCGTGCGACCCGAAGGCGACGCGCGATAAGGCTGCGCGCGGCTCGCCCTGCCCGCCCGTAGCGAGAATCATCACTTCATTGCGCGGCAAGCGCATCGCTTCGTCGAAGCGGATCGTCTCGGGGAAATCGAGCAGATAGCCATTGGCCCTGGCAACGCGCAGGATGCGATCGAGCGAGCGGCCGGCGACGCATAATTTGCGGCCGCATTCGATCGACACCTGCCCCAGCGTCTGGAGCCGCGCGGCGTTGGACGCGAAGGTGGTGACGAGCACGCGGCCCTTGGCTTCCTCGACCGCCTGGCGGAGACCGGCGTGGACCCCGGCTTCGGAACCCGACGGCGTTTCCTGGAACACGTTGGTCGAATCGCATACCAAAGCGAGAATGCCGCTGTCGCCGATGTCGTTCATCACCTTGTCGCTCGACGGGAAGCCGAGCACCGGCGTGTCGTCGATCTTCCAGTCGCCAGTGTGGAAGATTTTGCCGTGCGGGGTCTCGATGACCAGGCCATTGCCCTCGGGGATCGAGTGGGCGAGCGCCTTGAAGGTGATCTTGAACGGATCGAGGTCAATGCTTCCGTCGCGCGGGATGACGTGCAGCTTGACCTTGCCCGCGAGCCCCTCCTCCTCCAGCTTGCCGGCGATCAGCCCGGCGGTGAACGGGGTCGCGTAGAGCGGGACCTTGAGGTCGGCGGCAAGATAGGGGATCGCGCCGATATGATCCTCATGCCCGTGGGTCAGGACGATTCCGACCAAATCCTTGCGGCGCTGCTCGATAAACTCGAGCTCGGGGAGGATCAGGTCGATCCCCGGATAATCGCTGTCGGCAAAGGTCAGGCCGAGGTCGACCATCAGCCATTTGCCCTGGGTACCGTAGAGATTGACGTTCATGCCAATCTCGCCCGAGCCGCCGAGGGCCAGGAAAAGCAGTTCTTCGCCGGGTGTCATATTATCTGTTTTGCCTTCGCGGCGAGGAGGGCCAGGCCCTGAATGGTAAGGTCGGGCTCGATCGAATCGAACACGGTCGTATGTTGGTCGAACAGGATCGCGAGGCCGCCGGTGGCGATGACCCGCGAGGGGCGGCCGATTTCGACCTTGAGGCGCTGTACCAGCCCTTCGATCATTGCGACATAGCCCCAATAAACGCCGATCAGCATCTGGCTTTCGGTGGTCCGGCCGATGACGCTGGTGTCGGTCGGAGCTTCAATCGCGATCCGCGGCAGCTTGGCGGCGGCGGCGACGAGCGCGTCGAGCGACAGGTTGATTCCCGGCGCGATGATGCCGCCTTTGTAGGCGCCCGAATAATCGACCACGTCGAAGGTCGTCGCGGTGCCGAAATCGACGATGATCAGATCGCCGTCGTGGAGCGCATGGCCGGCGATCGCGTTGAGTGCACGGTCGGCGCCGACGGTCCGCGGTTCGGGCACATCGAGCGCGATCGGCCAGCCATCCTGCCCCGCAACTAACGGTTTCTGGTGAAAATATTTCTCGGCCAGGACGGTGAGGTTGTGCAGCGCACGCGGGACGACGGTGCCGATGATGACGCGCTCGACATCGGCCTTGGCGAACCCTTCCATCGTCAGCAATTGGTGAAGCCAGACGGCATATTCGTCGGCGGTGCGGCGCGGATCGGTCGCGATCCGCCAGCGGGCGCGGATACCCCCCTCGCCATCGACTAAAGCGAAAACGACATTGGTGTTCCCGGCATCGATCGCGAGCAGCATCCGCGCGCCCTAGCGTGGCGAAGACGAATTAGCGAGGCTGACGTCACCGGCGCGAATCAATTCGACCCGGCCATCGTCGAGCCGGAGCCGAAGCGCACCGTCAGCATCAAGGCCGTCGAACCGGCCGCTAATCCGCTCACCCGGCCCGGCGTGGACCGCGATTGGCGTTCCAATCGGATGCGCGCGCGCCTGCCAGGCGTGGGCCATCGCGGACGGATCGGCGGTTCGCCAGGCGGAGAGGATGCGCGCCATGCTTGCAGCGAGGAGCGGCGCGAAGGCGTGCGGGTTGAGCACGCCGTCGAGACTGGCAGTGGCGCGACCGGGGATGTCGGGGGCCGCAGCGAGGTTGACCCCGAAACCGGCGACCACGCGGTCCCCTGCCCGCTCGAGCAGGATCCCGGCGAGCTTGGCGGTGCCGAGCATCAGGTCATTGGGCCATTTGAGCATCGTCTCGCGGCCCGGTGCGGCGGCGTCGATGGCTTCGATCAAGGCCAGCCCGGTGGCGAGCGCCAGCGTCGGCGCGGGCGGATCATTATCACGCAGGAGGACGAGCGTCGATCCGGCGAAATTGCCATCGGGCGTCTGCCACTCGCGGCCCTGGCGTCCGCGACCGGCGGACTGGCGCGCGGCGATCAGCCAGTCGCTTTCCACCGCTTGCCCGTCGGCGAGCAAATCGGCGTTGGTCGAGCCGGTTTCCTCGACGAATTTGATGCGGGTCAGAACAGGGTCGCCGCGGCCTTGTCGGCGACGGTGCCGAGTGGGCCCATCAGCGCGTAGCCGAGCGGGCTGACGATCAGCGCGGTGGCGGCGATGAGCGCGGTCTCGACTGGCGCGTTGGGCTTGGCGAAGGGCGCTGCGGGGGCGTCGAAATACATGATCTTGACGACCTTGAGGTAGTAATAAGCGCCCACGACAGTGCCGAGGATGCCCGCCACCGCGACCGCGATCAGCCCGCTGTTCACCGCGGCAGTGAACACCAGCAACTTGGGGTAGAAACCGAACAAGGGCGGAATTCCGGCGAGGCTGAACATGAAGATGGCGAGCGCCGCGGCCAGCGCGGGGCGGGTCTGCGACAGACCGGCGAGGCTCGACAGGCTTTCGACCGGCTCGCCCTGTTCATCGCGCATCCTGAGCACGCACAGGAACGCGCCGAGCGTCATCACCACGTAGATTGCCATGTAGAACAGCACCGACGACGCACCCTTGGGGCCCCCCGCGGCGAGGCCGATCAGCGCGAAGCCGACATTGTTGATCGACGAGTAAGCCAGCAGCCGCTTGATGTTGGTCTGGCCGTAAGCAGCGATGGCACCGAGCGCGATCGAGGCCAATGCGGCGAAGATCACGATCTGGCGCCAGGCGTCGATCGCGGGCCCGAGCGCGCCGAGGCAGATGCGGGTGGCGAGCAGGACGGCAGCGACCTTCGGCGCGGAGGCGAAGAAGGCGGTCACCGGGGTTGGCGCGCCTTCGTAAACGTCCGGGGTCCACATGTGGAACGGCACCGCGCTGATCTTGAACGCCATCCCTGCTAGCGTGAAGACGAGGCCGAACAGCAGGCCCATCGACGGGACAGGATTTCGCCCGAAGGCGGCGGCGATGCCGGAAAAACCTGTGGTGCCGGTGAAACCGTAAAGCAAAGAAATGCCGTACAGCAGGATGCCCGACGCCAGCCCGCCGAGGACGAAATATTTGAGTCCGGCCTCGGCGCTGCGCTCGTCCGAGCGGCGGTAGGCGGCGAGGACGTAGGAGGTCAGGCTCGACAGTTCGAGTCCGACATAGAGCGTCATCAGGCTGGTCGCGGAGACCATCACCGCGGTGCCGACCGTAGCGAGCAGGATCAGCACCGGATATTCGGCGGCATGTTCGAAATCGCGGTCGAACCAGCCATGCGCGGCGATGCAGGCGACCGCCGCGGCGAGGAAGATCACCACCTTACCGAACGCGCCGAACCCGTCGGCGACGATCAACCCGCCGAACAACGGACCAGCATCCTGCGGTCGGCCGAGGGTAAGGATCGCGGCAATGATCAGCAACGCGACGGCCGCCCAGGTGGTGAACGTGACGGCGCGACGGCCACCGAAGGCGGCGACCATCATCAAGGCGATCGCGCCGAACGTCAGGATGGTTTCGGGAAGGATCGCGGCGATATTCATCATTCGTGGTCCGAAGCCGTTGCTAATTTGCCGGCGGTAAGATGCGAGTCACCGGCCGGTGCAGCGGGGGTCAGGCGCGTCAGCAGGCGGCCGACGTCGGCGCGCATCGGCTTCATGAAGCTTTCCGGATAGACGCCCATCCACAGCACCGCGGCGGCGATCGGCGCGAGCAGCAGCCATTCGCGGCAGTCGAGATCCTTCATCGCGGCGGCATCGGCATTGCGCTGGGTGCCATAGGCGATCCGCCAGTAGAGGTAGAGCATATAGGCCGCGCCGAGGATGATCCCGGTGGTGGCAGTGATCGCGCCCCACGATGAGGCGCGGTAAGTGCCGGTGAGCGCGAGGAATTCGCCGACGAAACCGCTCGTCCCGGGCAGGCCGACGCTGGCCATCGTGAACAGCATGAACAGCAAGGCATAGCCGGGCATGTTGTCGCTAAGCGCGCCATAACGGTCGATCTCGCGGGTGTGGAGGCGGTCGTAGATCACCCCGACGCACAGGAACAAGGCCCCCGACACGAGGCCGTGACTGAGCATCACCATTAGCGCGCCCTCGATCCCCTGGCGGTTGAAGGCGAACAGCCCGAAGGTCACAAACGCCATGTGCGCCACGGAAGAATAAGCGATCAGTTTCTTCATGTCGCGCTGCACCAGGGCGACGAGCGAGGTGTAAACCACCGCGATGCCCGACATGGTGAACACCAACGGCACGAAATGCGCCGATGCGTCGGGGAACATCGGCAGCGAGAAGCGGATGAAGCCGTAGCCGCCCATTTTGAGCAACACGCCGGCGAGGATCACCGAGCCGGCGGTCGGCGCCTGGACGTGAGCGTCGGGCAGCCAGGTGTGGACCGGCCACATCGGCATCTTGACCGCGAAACTGGCGAAGAAAGCGAGCCACAGCCACCATTGCAGCCCGGGCGCGAAATCATAGGCCATGAGCGCGGGGATGTCGCTGGTGCCGGCGGTGTGGATCATCACCAGCATCGCGATCAGCATCAGCACCGACCCGGCGAGTGTGTAAAGGAAGAATTTGTAGCTCGCCTTGATTCGCTCGACCCCGCCCCAGATGCCGATGGTGAGATACATCGGGATCAGGCCGCCTTCGAAGAAGATGTAGAACAATAGCAGATCCTGCGCGGTGAAGACGCCGATCATCAGCGCCTCCATCAGCAAGAAGGCGCTCATATATTCGGGGACGCGCTTTTCGATCGCGCGCCACGACGCACCGATGCAGATCGGCATCAGGAACACGCTGAGCATGATCAGCATCAGCGCGATGCCGTCGATCCCTAATGCCCAGTCGATCGGCGATCCAGCGAGGCCGACACGCTCGACGAACTGCCATTGCGCGCCGGCCGGATCGAAGGCGGTCCACACGGCGATGCCGAGCGCAAGGTTGGTCAGCGTCGCGATCAGCGCCGTCCAGCGCGCGGCGCTGGCACTGAGGAACAGCGCCAAGACGCCCGCGACCAGCGGGACGGCGATCATGATCGAGAGGATGGGAAGATCGGTCATGAGGCCCACCACAACACCCAGCTGGTCGCGCCGATCAGGCCGAGCAGCATCACGAACGCGTAACTGGTGACGTAACCCGACTGCAGCCGCGCGGTGAGCTTGTTGCCAGCAGCCACCGCGACCGCGGCGCCGTGCGGGCCGAAGCGGTCGATCACCTGCTCGTCGCCGCGGTGCCACAGGAAGCGGCCGATCGCGAATGCCGGACGAACGAAGATCGCGTCATACAGTTCGTCGAAATACCATTTGTGCATCAGGAAAGTGTGCAGCCCCGGGAATTGCGCGACGAACGCGGCGGGCGCGTCGGTTTTGACCATGTAATTGCGGTAAGCGATGGCGAGGCCGATGAGCATCACCGTCAGCGGGGTGTAGGTCACCCACAGCGGAACCTCGTGCATGGCGTGGGCGAGATGCTCGCTGAACGCGACGCTGCCATGCCAGAAACCGCTACCCGCTTCGGGCCCGACGAAATGCTCGTGGAAGGCGAGGCCCGCGAACAGCGCGCCGAGCGACAGCAAAGCGAGCGGGAGCAGGATCGTCCACGGGCTTTCGTGCGGGTGATAACCCGCGGTGCCGGTGGCCGCAGTGGAATGGCCGTGCGCGGTCTCGGACTCATGTTCGTGATCATGGTGAACCGCGTGCTGGATATGCTCGCTGCCCGCCCAGCGCGCGGTGCCGAAGAAAGTCAGGAAGATCAGCCGCCAGCTGTAGAAACTAGTCAGCAGCGCCGCGAGCGCACCGATCGCGAACGAGATTCGGCCGGGGACAGTGCCCGATGCGAACGCCGCCTCGAGGATCGCGTCCTTGGAGAAATAACCCGCAAAGCCGATCCCGAAAATGCCGACCCCGGTGATCGCCAGCGTCCCCGCGACCATCGCCCAGAAGGTGAACGGGATTTCCTTCCGCAGCGCGCCATAGTGCCGCATGTCCTGCTCATGGTGCATCGCATGGATCACCGACCCCGCGCCGAGGAACAGCAAGGCCTTGAAGAAAGCATGGGTGAACAGATGGAACATCGCCGCGCCATAGGCGCCCGATCCGGCGGCGAAGAACATGTAGCCGAGCTGCGAACAGGTCGAATAAGCGATCACGCGCTTGATGTCGGTCTGCACCGTGGCGACAGTCGCGGCGAAGATCGCCGTAGCAGCACCAACATAGGTGACCACGGTCAGCGCGTCGGGCGACGTTTCGAACATCGGCGACAGGCGGCAGACCATGAACACGCCCGCAGTAACCATCGTCGCGGCATGGATCAGCGCGGAGACCGGGGTCGGTCCCTCCATCGCATCGGGCAGCCAGGTGTGGAGGCCGAGTTGGGCCGACTTGCCCATCGCGCCGACGAACAGCAGCAGGCACAGCAAGGTCATCGTATCGACCCGCATGCCGGCGAAACCGATGGTCGATCCGGCCATGCCCGGCGCGGCGGCGAGGATCGCGGGGATCGAGACGGTGCCGAACACCAGGAAGGTACCGAAAATGCCTAGCGAGAAGCCGAAATCGCCGACCCGGTTGACGACGAACGCCTTCAATGCGGCGGCATTGGCCGATGGCTTGTGGTACCAGAACCCGATCAGCAGATAGGACGCCAGGCCCACCCCTTCCCAGCCGAAGAACATCTGCACCAGGCTGTCGGCCGTCACCAGCATCAGCATCGCGAAGCTGAACAGGGATAGGTAGGCGAAGAACCGCGGCTGCGACGGATCCTCCTCCATATAGCCCCAGCTGTAGAGGTGGACGAGGCTGGAGACGGTGGTGACGACGACGAGCATCACCGCAGTCAGCGCGTCGACCCGGAGCGACCAGTCGACCTGCAAGTCGCCCGATCGGATCCAGTCGAGCACCGGCACAACCACCGTTTGCGCGTCACCGCCGAGATAGGAAAAGAAGATCGGCCAGCTAAGCAACGCACCGACGACCAATGCGCCGGTGGTGATGACCTTGGACGCGGTCTTGCCGATGATCCGCGCGCCCAGCCCGGCGACGATCGCGGCGAGCAGCGGCAGGAAGACGATGAAGATGACGGGGTGCATCAGCATCCTCGTGCCCCGGCGAAGGCCGGGGCGTTGGTCGAACTGAACGACCGCCGCTCAATCGCGCGCAGGGCCCCGGCCTTCGCCGGGGAGCGAGAAACCGTCACCATCACCCCTTCATCCGGTCGGCCGCGTCGACCGCGATCGAGCCGCGGCGGCGGAAGAAGATGACCAGGATCGCAAGGCCGATCGCGGCTTCGGCGGCGGCGACAGTCAGCACGAACATCGCGAACACCTGCCCCGTGACATCGCCGAGATAGGCGCTGAACGCGACCAGGTTGATGTTCACCGCCAGCAAAATGAGTTCGATAGCCATCAGCATCAGGATGATGTTGCGGCGGTTGAGGAAGATGCCGAGCACCCCGATCGTAAACAGGATCGCGGCGACGGTGAGATAGTGGGTGAGGCCGATCATCGACCTGTTCCAAACCCGTTTGTGTCGAGCGGAGTCGAGACACGCTCCACATGCGACAAACGTCCCTCGACTACGCTCGGGACGAACGGATATTGTGACTTGGACGAAATCACAGCGTCATCCCCTCGCCCACGCCGGGCTGCTTGTTGACGACCGCATCTTCGGGCCGGCGAGCAATCTGCTTGGCGATGTTCTGGCCCTTCGAATCGCCCCGCTTGCGGTGGGTCAGGACGATCGCGCCGATCATCGCGACGAGCAGGATCAGCCCTGCCAGTTCGAATGGAAACAGGAAGCGGCCGTAGAGCGCGGCGCCGATGGCCTCGATATTGGGCTGGGCCGGGGCGCTTGAAGCAATTGGGCCGGTGGCGGTCGGCGCGGTGACGATCGGGCCGGCCTGGCGGGCGTTGGCCGCGACGATGATTTCTGCCAGCAGCACCAAGGCGATCATCAGCCCGAACGGCAAATTGCGGCTGAACCCCGAGCGCAATCGCGCGAAATCCACGTCGAGCATCATCACCACGAACAAGAACAGCACCGCGACCGCGCCGACGTAGACGATCACCAGCAGCATCGCGATGAACTCGGCGCCGAGCAAAAGCATGAGGCCGGCCGCGTTGAAGAAGGCAAGGATCAGCCACAGCACGCTATGCACCGGGTTGCGCGCGAAAATCACCAGGATCGCGGACGCGACCATCAGCGCGGAGAACAGGTAAAAGGCGATTACGGTAATCAGGACGGCTCCCCACAGCCGTCGCCCTCGCGAAAGCGGGGGTCCCGCTTCTTCCCTACCGCCGCCAGAAAAACAGCGGGATTCCCGCTGTCGCGGGAAAGACGAAGGGTGTGGGATTGGCTGGGGAACGTCATTGGTGCCGCGCCCCTACCGATAGGCCGCATCGGCGGCAAGGTTGGCCGCGATCGCGCCTTCCCAGATGTCGCCGTTGGCCATCAACTTGGCCTTGTCGTAAAGCAATTCCTCGCGGGTTTCGGTGGCGAATTCGAGGTTCGGCCCCTCGACGATGGCGTCCACGGGGCAGGCCTCCGCGCACAGCCCGCAATAGATGCATTTGACCATGTCGATGTCGTAGCGGGTGGTGCGGCGGCTGCCGTCCTCACGCGGCTCGGCCTCGATCGTGATCGCCTGCGCCGGGCAGATCGCCTCGCACAATTTGCACGCGATGCACCGCTCCTCGCCATTGGGATAGCGGCGCAGCGCATGCTCGCCGCGAAAGCGCGGGCTCTGCGGCACTTTCTCGTACGGATAGTTGATCGTCGCCTTGGGCTTGAAGAAATACTTCAGCGTCAGGGCGTGCGCCTTGAGGAATTCCCACAGGGTAAAGGCCTTGATGGTGCGCGCGATCATTTTTGTTTGTCTCCGTCGCGCTTGAATTTGGCCACAGGCAATGCGCTGCACCCTTCGCTATCTTGACCAATAATTCCGGCCCGTTGCAGATTCCCTGCATTCTTGCCCTCAGTGATCGCATAAACCGGTTCGAGGCAGGCCGTGGCCGTATCAAAGATCATCGCTGGATAGTCGCCCTTCGCTTCGATCAAACGATAGCGCCCAACCTGATCACGAATATTGCTCGACTCGTTGCCAGCGGGCCGATCACAACCACACAACAATCCTAAGGCTAATGCACAGGCTGCAAAACGCGTCATGCCGCCACCCCATAACGCGTAAGCATCAGCCAGCCCGAGATCAGCACCACGAACAGCAAGCTCAGCGGCAGGAATATCTTCCACCCCAGCCGCATCAGCTGATCGTAGCGATACCGCGGCACGGTCGCCTTCACCCAGCCGAAGATGAAGAAGAAGATGCTCATCTTGAGCAGCAGCC
>ENA-OFCX01000235-OFCX01000235.1-metagenomes-genome-assembly--contig:-NODE-235-length-31824-cov-5.319022_pt1 | contig 31824 bp, 24 predicted proteins | sample MGYA00153384_OFCX01 | MGnify analysis MGYA00153384
CGCCAGAGGCCGCAGCGGGCGGGGCGTTGGCGCGGGTGCTCGACGGAGATTGGGTCACCGTGAATTGCATCGAAGGCACGCTCACGCTGCATGTGGATGAGACCGAATTGGCCGCTCGCCCAAACGCGCCCACGCCCGAATCGGGAACCGGTTGGGGTCGTGAATTATTCTCGGCCTTCCGCGACAATGTCAGTGACGCGCATCTTGGCGCGTCCATCTTTTATAAGTGATCGCTATGGATTTGAACGCGACGCTTCGCAAGCTCAGCTATGTGCCAGTCATTGAAATTGACGACGCAGCCAACGCGGTGCCGCTGACTGAGGCACTGCTGGCCGGTGGCATTGGCTGCATCGAAGTCACGCTGCGCACCGAGGCCGGCTTGGCCGCGATCCGCGCCGTGGCGAAATCGGGCTTGCCGGTGTTGACCGGCGTCGGCACCGTGACTCGCGCCGATCAGGTGTTGATGTGTGTGGACGCAGGCGCACAATTTGCAGTGTCGCCGGGGTTCACCGAAGCGCTCGGCGCGGCCTGCCGACGCGCCAATTTGCCGCTGCTGCCCGGCACCGTTACGCCCAGTGAAGTGATGATCGCGCTCGATGCAGGCTTCACCATGCTCAAGTTTTTTCCCGCCTCCATTTACGGCGGTGCGGCGTGGTTAAAGGCCATCCATGGCCCGCTGCCGCAGGCCACGTTTTGCCCAACCGGCGGCATTCGTGACGAGGACATTCCGGGTTACTTGGCGTGCCCGAATCTTTCGGCGTTTGGCAGCTCGGCGGTGGCCTCGCGGGCGCTGATCGCAGCAAAAAATTGGGACGAAATCACGGCGCGAGCGAAGAAATTAATGGCGATGGTGTGCGCGGCACGGCCCGTCTGACAAAAGCTTTTTCTTGAAAACCTTATTTTACAAGGGCTACCCGTTATTTCCGATTGCAATCGACTTTTGCAAAAAACGGAGGCTAGACCAAGTAAACCTTAGCTTTCCTCAAAAAGCCGATTCGCAGGTGCGTGGCGCAAGAACTTTCAACAATCACTCACGCTCGCCCAGTTTTCGCGCCTCAATCTCAGCCTTAACGCGCTCAATCTCTCGCTGCTTGGCCTCGGGTGTGCCCCATTTGGGTTCAGCAGCGGGCGTCGGAGCCGTCTTGGCTGAAGACTTAATTGATCGCATCCCTGCACGGGCGAGCTTTTGAAAGTTCGCCATTTCTAAGGCCCGCTGTGCTTTTTTCGCCGCACGAGCGGCCTTCGCCGCGTCGGCGGTCTGCTTAGTTTTCTCGCGCGCTTCGGCCTCAGCCTTCCACTGCGCTTGCCATTTCGCCATGAATGCGTCGTGCTCGGCGCGTTCGCGCTCCCGGTCGACACGCGCCTGCGCCTCGGCTTGCAGATAGCGGACTTGCAGCACGCCGACCGGTGCCGCAAGCTGGGTGGCCCGCGCCCAGTAGTCGGCCACTGCGGGCCAATGTTCGGGCCGCGCCATCTCGCTAATCAGCGGCAAATTCAACGCCGCAAACACGTTGATCCAACCCGCTTCTTCCGCCGTCTCGGTGCTGACTTTGGCCCGCACCGACATCAATGGATTCAACTGATACCAGCCCTGCTCCACGCGCACAAACAGCGCTCGGTTATAGGCGTAATCGCGCGCCACTTCGTTCCGTGACAGCAATGCTGAGAGATGCGCGCGGGTGTTGCGTTCTGGGCGTATTACGGTCGTCGGCAGGTGCTGCCACGCATCGAGCACGGCGCGCGTGTCAAACGCGGCGTTGGCCTTGCGATGTGCTGTGACGAAGCGTGACTTGAACAGCGTCCACAACGTCTGCATCAACAAGTATTCTGACAAATGGCGATCAATGCGCACCAGCCGATTGCCTGTATTCACATCAATGCTCGACGGGGCAAGCAACTCGTACAACGGGCCCGCCGCGCGCTTGGCAAACGCAGGCTCGCGAAACGCGGCGCGTAGCAACCAATGCAGCGCGTTTTGCCCGTAATGATCCACCGCGTCTACGTTGGCACCCCGCGTGAGCAGCGCCTCTACCAACGCCACGTTACCCGCTGCGCTTGCAGCCATCAGCGGGGTTTGATTCATCGGCAAACGGTGCTCAACCCCGTGTTGATCGCACTGCCGCAAAATCTCTTTGAACGAGGGCGCAAAGTAGGGCACGTAGCTCTTGCGTCCGATCAGCGCCGACTGGGTTGCGAACTGCCGCGCGGGTTCAAATTTGCCCTCCGTGACCAGGGCGTCGGCCAACGCGGATTCGTCGAAACAACCCGCGTAATCGTAGAGCTGCTGGCGCGGCTTGCTGCCCGGTTGCTGCTCACCAAATACTTTCACCAAAAGCTCACGCAAACGCGGCTCGGTGAACACAGGCCACGGCACCGGAGACTGCTTCAAAATGCCCTTGCGAATGGCATCCGCCTGCTCAAGTTTCCCCTGCAATTCGAGCTTTCGCGCCTCGCGCTGCCAGTCCTCGGTGCTGGATTGCTTGGCCTCCACCCTGGCCTGCCCGGAGGGTGATAAATCAAGCAAACCGAACAGCGGATGCCCCACATCGGACTCCACCACGTAGAGATTTTTAACCGCCCGGGTGATGGCCACATACAGGGCGTTGACAAAAAATTTATACACCTCTAACGACTTATCGGTCTTGTCTTTGGCGCGCTTGTAATCGAGCGTGTCCTGCGCAATATCGGCCTGCGTGACGCCCTCGGTCAAGTCAGAAAACTCAGCCCGATGATTCGACACAAAGCGGTAAAGCACGATGTTTTCATACTCTAAACCCTTCGCCTCGTGAACCGAGAACAACAGCGGCGTGGCGAAGTATTTTCGCGCCTGCGCCTTGTCTTCATCGCGCATCACCAGCACCGCGAACTGCGTCGACTGCCGCGTTTTTTGATCGAGATCGCGGTTCACCGCGTCCTTATCGGCAAGCAGCGCCACCTGCCCCGGCGCACCGCCCACCGCCTGCACCAAGAAGTTACTTTCCCGGTCAATCGAGCCGAAACGGCGCTGCTTAATCTTGAGCAACGCATTGGCCACCCGCGTGGCCTCCAGCCCGTTTCTGAAGTTGGCCGTGAGCACTTGCAGCGATTGCCGTTCGGCCAACGCGGCGTCGTTCCAAAACAAACTTTTTACCTGCGCCCACGAGAAAAAATTCGGATGCACGATTTGATTGGAGTCGCCGCAGAGCAGAAATTGTCCGGGCCGTTTCAGCGTTTTGAGCACCAGCGCGAGCTGCGCGGTGGTGATGTCTTGCACCTCATCAATCACCACAAAATCGTAGCGCGGCGCAGCGAGCGGCAGCCGCTCATGGGCGAGCAAATTCAGGTCAAACAGATTCGATTCTGCGAGCCAGCTTTTGTACTTATCGAAGATGTCGTAGAGCACGTCGCGCCGCTCAGACGCAAAGATCGATTGCCGCACACCCAAGGCCACATAAGCCTCACGGGTGAGCACTCCGGTGGCCCGCGCTGCCAGCACACCACGAATTTCCTCGAACGCTTGATGCGCGTCAATGTCCTTGGTCGCAGCACGTATCCGCACGAACCACGTCGCAAAATCCCGCCACGTCGCCTCGCGCCCCACGGGAACGGCGATCGTCTCGACAAACTCGCGGTACGACAAAAACACGGCCTCTTGCCCGTCGTGCTCAAAGCCATTGGCGTAATAAAGCTCGCGCGCACTTTGCGCCAAAAATGCAGAGTGGGTGACGTAGAGCACCTCGCCCTCGGCAAGTTTCAATTTCTCTAGCGTCAACGCTGTTTTGCCGCTACCCGCGCTGCCCACCAGAATGAGCGGCGCGGGATGCTGGTACACCGCCTGCTGCGTGTCATCAAACGAAATGGGCTTGTCGAGCAAATGCAGCGATGTGCGCTCGGGATGCAGATAGCGCAGCGGCAGGGCCTCCCCGCTCGCCTCGGCTAGTTCCGCATCGGGAATTTTCGCCTCATCAATGGCCGCACCACGCAAAAACCGCGACGCCGCATAGTGGTGCTGATGGATCACCTCCAACATCAACACGCACACCTTGTCGTCATGACGGATCAAACAAAACAGCAACCGATTGGTGTCATCCAGCTTCGCGCGATACAGTTTTGCCGCGCCGTGCATACCCAGTTTTTTAACCTGCGCCGCGCGAAAATCCCCGCGCTCAATGAGCGCTGAAATTTTCTTGTAACCGGCCTTAACGCGGCTCGTATCGAGACCGATGTATTCGAGCATTTTCATGGGACGAGTCGTAGTCAATACGTTTCACTCAAGTGTATTGCTGACGACGGCGCGCGCCGGGTCGCGGCATCGCCTTTAGTGCTGAGCGCGTCGAAGGGCGCTCCTACAGCTGCGTCGCCACCCAGCTTGAAATCGCGGCGCGAATCGAATCGACCTCACCGATGGGTGGTGCGACCGTGAAGCGCACTTCGGGGTGTTTTGCTTGCGCTACTTCGATCAATGCAGTTAAGTCTTTTCGGGTGTGCGCGCCAGCTGCCAAAAACAACGGAATCACGCGGATTTGCTCGGCATCTTGCGCCACCAGCGCGTCCACCGAGGTCGCAAAATCGGGCTGCATGAATTCAAGAAAGGCCAACTCGGAAAGTTTCGCGGCGTGCATGCCGCGAAAGTCGGCAAGGATCGCGTCAAACGGCACCCGCCAATTGGGGTCGCGCGAGCCGTGGCCGAAAAAAAGTATGGCAGTCATGGTCAGTCGCGCCGTTAAAATGCGATTGTAGAAGTTAACCGTGCGCTAGCGAGCAGCGACCCCGTTTTGCCGACTCATGCGTGTCGCACATCGCCACACCGTCATCGCTACGGCCCGAAATTCGTGCCGCAGTTCTGGTTCAGGTAGTCGCGAATCAGAGGCCAGGTGTTGCGTAGTGGCGTGCCGACGATGATGCCGGTGGTGACTGCGGTGCCGGTGAAGCCGAGCATGGCGCGCAGCAAGATCAAGCCGTCGGTCGGGCCGTTCGCTGCGCCGCCGCTGCCGTCGATGTCCAACGTTGCGAGTAGCGCGTCGATGGCGTTGGCAATGGCGCTGTCGCCCGTTCGAAGTCCAGCGGGGTTGACCGCATTGGCGATCAACGCCGCGCCCGACAAACCGAGCATGCGACGCAGAATGAGCAGACCGTCGGTACTTCCGAGCATGGCGTTGTCGCGATCAATGTCCAGATTGCAGCCCGAAAGGTTGGCTAGGTCTGCTGACAGCCTCGATACAAAAGCATCACTGCTTACCGATTTCACGCTCTGCGCGCCACCCGCCACATTGGGCAGATCGGCAGAGCCGGTATAGCCTGCGAGATAGACCTCACCGCTGGTCGGATGTATCGCCAAGGCTTGGCCATTCTCACTACCCGAGCCGCCAAGATAGGTCGATTGCAGCCGCGAGGTCAGCGCAGGGTTGAAGCGGGTGACGAACGCGTCACGGCCCACTGATTTAACGCTCTGCGCCCCGGCGACTGTGCCGGGTAGATCGACGGAAAGAGTGTCACCCGCGACGTAGACCTCGCCACTAACCGGATGAATCGCCAGAGCGTTGGCAATCTCATACCCGGTGCCGCCGATATAACTTGATTGCAGGACACTGGTCAGCGAGGCGTTAAGGCGGGTAACAAAGGCGTCAGTGCCCCCGACATAAACGCTTTGCTGGCCCCCGGCCACGCCAGGCAGGTCAGCGGAAACGGTGCGTCCCGCGACATAGACCTCGCCGGTGGCCGGGTGGATCGCCAAGGCGAAAGCATAGTCAAGGCCACCACCGCCCAAATAGCTCGATTGCAGCCGCGAGGTCAGCGCAGGGTTGAAGCGGGTGACGAACGCGTCACCGCCCGTTGATATCACGGCCTGCGCCCCACCGATCACGCCGGGCAGATTGGTGGAACCGGTGCCGCCCGAGACATAGACCTCGCCGCTGACCGGGTGAATCGCCAGCGCGCGAGCATAGTCAACCCCCCCACCACCTAGATAACTGGATTGAAGCCGAGTGGTTAACGCGGCGTTAAAGCGGGTAACGAAGGCATCATTGCCGCCGCCGTTAGCGCTTTGCGCGCCCCCAGCCACGCCGGGAAAATTGGTGGAGTCGGTGTCTCCCGCGACATAGATATCGCCGCTGGTCGGGTGGATACCCAGAGCATTGGCAACGTCATTGCCAGCTCCGCCGAGATAACTCGTTTGCAACCGAGTGGTCAGCGCGGCGTCAAAGCGGGTGACGAAGGCGTCACTTAGACCCGACTTAACGTTTTGCGCTCCCCCGACCGCACCGGACAGGTCGGAAGACGTGGTGCTGCCGGCGACATAGACTTCGCCGCTGGCTGGGTGGATCGCCAAGGCACCCGCAAAGTCACTTCCCGTGCCGCCAAAGTAGCTGGATTGCAGGCGGGTAGTCAGCGCCGCGTTAAAGCGGGTGACGAAGGCGTCGTTCCCCGTTGATTTCACCGGCTGAGCGCCGCCGCTCGCTCCCGGCATATCTGTTGAAATCGAGTCGCCCGCCACATAAACCTCTCCAGTTGTTGGGTGAATGGCCATCGCACGAATTCCGTCGTCTCCATCCCCGCCGAGATAAGTCGATTGCAGCAACGGATCGATCACAAGCGGTTGCGAGTGGTCGTAGTGGCCGAGGGTGAAACCGTACCATTGTTCGTTGGCGTTGAGCGCGTAGGCGACTTGAACTGATACGCGCTCGCCGTTGGCGTTTTCCTGAAAGGCAATGGGTGCGGTGAAGGCGACCTGGCCGTTGCCGGTGTGGGCGATGAGTTCACCTTGGGAGCCGATTTCGAGTTTGTTCGCGCCCGCGAGTTTGATGTTGATTTGCTTCGGGTCGTGCTTGGGCGCGACGGTGAAGATTTTTTCGACGTTGTTGCCGGTGGCGCGCAACTGCACATTGACGCCGGGATACATGTCGCCCAAGTTCACCCGTTCGTAGGTGTTTAAGTTATCGGCGTGTTTGCTGGTGTCGTTGCCGATGGCGTAGCTGACTTTGCCCTCCATCGGGCGGTATCCTGCGGGGGCTTTGAGCGTGCTTTGGCTCATCGCTCGCGGTTGGCCTTTGGCGTCAACCAAGGTTTCGCTGAGCACCCAGCCGGTCTGGCTCCCTCGCCCCTCGTGGGAGAGGGGGCCGGTGGCGTCGGCCTCAATAGTGGTTGAGCGCGCCGCCTTCACCCTCTCCCCCAACCCCTCCCCCCTCAAGGGGGAGGGGAGTCGCGCGGGGGGCAGGCTGTACACCAACTGCCCTTCTTTGGTGACGAACAACGTCCCGGCAAAGGTCTGCGCGGCGAATGCGGCGCGTGCATCCCATTGCCCGGCGTTGGGCACGAAGGGCACGCTCAGAGTGGCGAGCTTTTGTTGGGCAGTGGCCAGCGTCGGTGGCGTGGAAACCCCCACGCCAAAGGCGACACTCGCAGCAACAGCGACCCACGCAAGGCACAATGCCCGCGACACGAAGTGGGTCAGTTTCAACGCACGCATGGAATCCCTCAGATGTGATGTCTCGTTAGTGGTGGCCGTCGGCGGTGTGAGCGAGCAGCTGCGTAAATGTACGGCAGAACGAGACCACGCGACGTGGAAATTGCGGCATAGTAGCTTTTGAGTGAAACGCTTTCTTTACAAGGGCTATCGCTTTATTTAGGTCGTTATCGACTTATGGCTAAACGCGCGGCTATCCCAAGTGAATAGCCGCTTTAGGCGAAGTGCTGATTCGATGGCGGATACGGTGAAATCACGCGGTTTCTGCGCTTAACCGGGCGGATTTCGGCGTGCTAGCCGTGGCGGCGACGCTGTGTGCTTGGAGACGTTGGGTCGCGGCGGCGGCGCTCCTACAAAATCAGCCGTTGCGTCGGCACTTACGCGAGAGCGCGAACAGCGGCACTTTGCAGCGCTGGCGATTGGCTCGCCAGTGTTTCGGCCCGGGCCCGCAGCGCCTCGCCAATCACCAGCACGGCGGGGCTTTTGAGTGTCTGCTGCGCGAAATCTACAACCATCGAGGCGACGGTGGAGCAGACGCTTCGGGTGTCGGTGCGCGATGCGTTTTCAACGGCGATGACCGGCGTGTTCGCGTTGAGTCCGCCTGACAGCAAACTCGCCTGCAACGAGGCGGCGCGGGCCACGCCCATGTACACCACCAGCGTCAATGCGCTTTGCGCCAACGCCCGCCACGGAATCTCAGCACCCTCGGCCCCGTGTGCGGTGATGAAGGCCACGCCGTGGGCGTGATCGCGGTGAGTTAACGAGCTTTTGAGCGCCGCGGCCGCGGCCAGACCGGCCGTCACTCCAGGCACGATTTCAAATTCAATACCGGCGGCTTCAAGGGCTGCAATTTCTTCGCTGGCGCGACCGAACAACGAAACGTCGCCGCCCTTCAACCGCACCACGGTGTGACCGGCCAGAGCTTCGCGTACCAACAATTTTTCGATGAAGGCTTGGGGCGTGCTCTTGCAGCCGCCGCGCTTGCCGACGTGGATGATGCGGGCTTGCGGGCAGAGCGTCAAAACATCGTCGCCCGCGAGATCGTCGATCAACACCACATCGGCTAACGCCAGCAGACGCGCCGCTTTCAGCGTGAGTAGCTCGATGTCGCCGGGGCCCGCGCCGACTAAGAACACTTTGCCAGACTTAGCTTTTTGGAGAGGCAATTTCATGGGTAGTTTGATGCACATGCCGTGCCAGCCAGTCGATCCACGGTGGCATCGGGCGCGCACCTTGCATCACCGATTCGATGTAAGCGACCGTTGTCGCAATGTCGCAAGTGTTGGGCAGGTCATGCGCGGCCACACCGGGCCAATCGTGCATAACCGACGCGTCATTTTGGAATATCTGCACCGGCACCGCCCGCTTGGGATGCAGCACCGGCTCGCCCTCGCAGCCCCGGAACACGACGGCTTTTGCGTCTGGCAGCGACGCGATGTAGGCACCCATGCGCTCGATGTAGTCGCCGTGGGTCAGCGCGATGACCCGCACCGCTTGGCCGTCGATGGGTTGCAACAGTTTGGCCACCGTGTGCGGCGTGGAGCGCACGCCGATCCGCCAGCGGTTGGCGGTGAGCGCGGCGAGTTTCGGGTGCAGCGCGTCGAGCGCCGTGAACGCCATGTTGTGCTGGACGAGCGCGGTTTCGGTCGCAGTGGCGGCGTCAGTGATCGGAAAATTCAGCGCTTCAAACAATTCATAAGTCGTGACCCGCGTGGCGTCTTGCCTGACGCCGTGCAGCAACACACAAACACCTCGTTGAGCCAGCGCCCAAGCCAAAAGCGGCGTCAAATTTGCCAGTTGCCGTGCGCCGTTGAAGCAGGGCAGCACGACCACAGGCCGCGCGCTTTTGATGCGGAACGCGAGCGTAAATTGCATCGCTTCAACGAATGCGGCCAGCTCGTCCGGCGTTTCGCCTTTGATCCGCATCGCGAGCCACCACGCACCGAGCTGCACATCACTCACCTCGCCGTTGAGCAAGGCTACAAAGGCTTCTTGCGCGGTAGCTGAATCCAAACCACGAGCGCCCTTGGCCCCGCGACCGACTTCCTTGATGATGGGGGTAAAGTTCAAATTTCTCGTTCAGCTTTTAGCTGTAAGCCTTGTTTTACTGGGGCTGGAACTGATAACAGGTAAAAGTCGAAAAACTTTTTTTTTGGCGGATTGCCCTGATAAACCGCGCACTTCGAGACGAAGTTGTTACGCGGTTGGCGCTGATTCGTGTTGTAGGGACGGCTCTGCCGCGTCGCGCCTCGCGCTCGCCTCTCGGATCGCGGCAGAGCCGCTCCTACAAAACCCACCGCCTACCGCATCCCCGGAATCCGCCCCTTCATGCCCGGCATGCCGGAGAGGCCCTTCATCAATTTGCCCATGCCGCCTTGCGAAAATTTCTTCATCATGGTTTGCGTTTGCTCGAACTGATTGAGTAGGCGATTGACCTCCTGCACCTGTACGCCTGCGCCCGCGGCGATGCGGCGTTTGCGGGTGGCTTTGATGAGGTCCGGCTTTCGGCGCTCCAGCGGCGTCATTGAATTGATGATGCCCTCCATGCGCGCCACCTGCTTCTCGTCTACGCCGCCCGATTTGGCGGCCGCCTGCTGCAATTCATGCGGCATTTTGTCGAGCAAGCCCTGCATGCCGCCCATCTTCTTCATCTGGCCGATTTGCTGTTTGAAGTCTTCCAGATCAAAGCCTTTACCGCTCTTAACCTTGGCCGCGAGCTTCTGCGCAGTCTCCATGTCAACGGCTTTGGCCGTGGCTTCCACGAGCGAGAGCACGTCGCCCATGCCCAAAATGCGGCTGGCCATGCGGTCGGCGTAAAACGCCTCGAGCCCGTCAAGCTTTTCGCTGACACCGGCAAATTTGATCGGCACGCCGGTGATTTCGCGCACCGACAACGCCGCACCGCCGCGTGAGTCCCCATCAAGTTTGGTGAGCACCACGCCGGTCAACGTCAGCCGATCATTGAACGCTTTGGCGGTGTTCAACGCATCCTGCCCGAGCATGGCGTCAACCACAAACAACGTCTCAGCAGGCTTGATCGCCGCGCTTATAAGCGCTGCCTCCGCCATCATCGCCTCGTCAACCGCCAACCGGCCCGCAGTGTCGACGATGACCACGTCGAAATAGCGCGAGCGCGCCCACTCAATCGCCTCTTTGGCAATCGCCACAGGATTGGTTCCAGACGCGGCTTCTGGCTCGTAGAACGCGACCTCAACCTGCGTGGCCAACGTGCGCAATTGCTCGGTTGCGGCGGGGCGATACACGTCGCACGGCACCAGCAACACTTTCTTTTTTTGCTCCATGCGCAACATGCGCGCCAGCTTGCCCGCAGTGGTGGTTTTGCCCGCGCCTTGCAGTCCGGCGAGCATGATGACGGCGGGCGGCGTAACGGCGAGATTTAAACCCGGCGTATCCGATCTCATTAAAGCGACTAACTCGCGGTGAACCACGCCAACAAAGGCCTGACCGGGCGAGAGCGACGTGGCCACCTCTTCACCCAGCGCCGCCGTTTTCACCCGTTCGATGAACGCCTTCACCACGGGCAGCGCCACGTCCGCCTCGATCAGGGCCAGGCGCACTTCGCGAAGCGCCTCCTGCAAGTTTGCCTCGGTCAGACGGGCGTCGCCGCGCACGGTTTTTACAAGTCGGGCGAAGCGTTCGGTGAGTTGATTAGCCATGGGAGCGCTTTAATCGTTAATCTTGCAATTTTAGACGTTCCGCCGCGAGCGCCATCGACGTCATGTCTACCCTCCAGAGTCGCAAATTTCTCTTTACAACCAATTGCTTACGCGGCACACTGCTCAACTCACCTGAAATAAACTTTTTATCGTGGCTGCTTCAACTGCCTCCGTTTTGTTATCCGGCTTAGGTCGTGCGCTGGTTCAAAACGAGTTGCTTCGCCAAGTCGAAGCCGAACAAATACAAACGCAGGCGAACGCGTCGTCAATGACGTTCGTCGAACAGTTGATTGCGTCAAAACGCATTACGTCTGCGAAGCTCGCTGAATTCGCGTCGAGCACCTTTGGCGTGCCGCTGTTCGATTTGTCGGCGTTTGACACCACATCAATCAATCAGCAATGGATTGACGTCAAGCTGATTACCGCGCGCAGAGCCTTGCCGTTGCACAAACGCGGCAATCGCTTGTTTGTCGCGGTATCCGACCCCACCAATTTGCAGGCGCTGGAAGAATTTCGTTTTAAAACAAACCTGATTGCCGAGCCGATCGTTGTTGAAGACGAGAAGCTCGCGAGGGCCATTGCGGCGGTCTCCGAGCGCAATGACAAGACGCTCTCGTCGCTGAATGTCGGCGACGATATCGATTTCGATCTCAAGACGGATGATGATCAGGCCGCAGACGACGACAGCGGCGAGGTGGACGATGCGCCGGTGGTGCGCTACATCCAGAAAATCCTGCTTGACGCGATCAATGCAGGCGTGTCCGACGTGCATTTCGAGCCGTACGAAAAATACTACCGCATCCGTTACCGGCTCGACGGCATTTTGGTGGAAGTGGCTAAGCCGCCGTTGATGATCAAGGACAAAATTGCCTCGCGGATCAAGGTGATTTCGAAGCTTGATATTTCTGAAAAACGCGTGCCGCAAGACGGTCGCATGAAGCTGCAACTCACCAAAAATCGTTCGATTGATTTCCGCGTGTCGACCCTGCCGACGTTGTACGGCGAAAAAATTGTGATGCGTATTCTCGATTCGTCGAATGCGATGCTCGGCATTGATGCGCTGGGCTACGACGCTGATCAAAAAGCGCTGATGATGGACGCCATTGCCCGACCGTACGGCATGATTTTGGTGACCGGCCCGACGGGTTCGGGCAAGACGATTTCGCTCTATACGTGCTTGGGGTTGCTCAACAAACCCGGCACTAATATTTCCACCGCCGAAGACCCCGCTGAGATCAATTTGCCAGGCGTCAATCAGGTCAACGTCAACGACAAGGCGGGGCTCACGTTTGCCGTGGCTTTAAAGTCGTTTTTACGCCAGGATCCCGACATCATCATGGTCGGTGAGATTCGTGACCTTGAGACCGCCGACATCGCCATCAAAGCCGCGCAAACCGGCCACTTAGTGCTCTCGACCCTGCACACCAACGATGCCCCGGCGACGTTGATCCGCCTCATGAACATGGGCGTGGCCGCGTTCAATATTGCCTCCAGCGTGTTGCTGATCACCGCGCAGCGCTTGGCGCGTCGACTCTGCATGTCATGCAAACAACCGGCAGACATTCCGGTTGAGGCGCTGCTGGCGTGCGGCTTCAAAGAAACCGATATTGACGGCACTTGGAGTCCGTACAAACCCATCGGCTGTGATGCGTGCAAAGGCACGGGGTACAAGGGCCGCGTGGGCATTTATGAGGTCATGCCGATCTCTGAGGAAATGCAGCGCATCATTATGAGCAACGGCAACACGCTCGACATCGCCGCCCAAGCCAAACGCGAAGGTGTCAGTAACCTGCGAGAATCAGGGCTCCGCAAAGTGAAACAGGGTATGACTTCGCTTGAGGAAATCGAGGCAGTCACCAATGCCTAGCTGTTCAAGCACCGGGCTCATGCCCATCACACGTCTTTGGAAGGTATAGCGCCATGGCAACTGCCGCCACTACAGCCCGCAGCACGCGCCCGGTTCGCGCCGAGGTCAAGGCAAGCACATTCGTTTGGGAAGGCACCGATCGCGCCAACAAACGCGTGCGCGGAGAAATGCGTGCTGCCTCCGAGGCGGTCGTTACTAGTTCGTTGCGACGGCAAGGCATTAAAGTCACTAAGATCAAAAAGCAGACCTTTAGAGGCGGCGGTTCGATCAAGGAAAAAGAGATCGCGCTGTTCACACGCCAATTGGCAACGATGGCGCGTGCCGGTGTGCCACTGCTGCAAGCGTTTGATATTGCTGCGCGAAGCACAGGCAACAACCGGCTGTCGCGGTTATTGCTTGAAGTGAAAGGTGATATCGAAACGGGTAACAGCCTCGCCGTGTCCTTCCGGCGTCACCCAATGCAGTTTGATGAACTCTTCTGCAATTTGGTCGCCGCTGGCGAGCAAGCGGGTATTCTGGATTCGATTCTTGACCGGCTCGCCGTTTATAAAGAAAAAACCATTGCCCTTAAAGGCAAGATCAAAGCGGCGATGTTCTATCCGGCAACGGTGATTGTGGTGGCGGTCGTGGTGGTCGCCATCATCATGTGGTTTGTGATTCCATCGTTTAAGCAGGTTTTTTCGAGCTTTGGTGCTGACTTGCCGTGGCTCACCAATGTGGTGGTGGCGGTGTCCGACTGGTTCGTTCAATTTTGGTACATCGTTGCGTTGGTTCCGCTCGTCGTTGGCTTCATCATCTGGTATTGCTGGAAGAAATTTCCGGCGTTTGCGCACACCGTTGACCGCGTTTCCCTGAAGATACCGGTGCTGGGCGAAATTCTCGAAAAAGCGGCCGTAGCGCGGTGGACACGCACGCTGGCAACGATGTTTGCGGCCGGTGTACCGCTGGTTGATGCGCTGACTGCCGTGGGCGGCGCGTCCGGCAATCAGGTGTTCGTCGAGGCCACCAAGCGTATCCAAACCAATGTCTCAACGGGCACCGCTCTCACTATGGCGATGGAGGACACCGACGTGTTCCCGAACATGGCGTTACAGATGACCCGCATCGGAGAAGAAACCGGCGCACTCGACAGCATGCTATCCAAAGTGGCGGACTTCTACGAACGCGAGGTGGACGATGCCGTCGCCGCCTTGTCCTCACTTATCGAGCCGATCATGATCGTGTTTTTAGGCGTCGTCATCGGCACCATCGTGGTTGCCATGTACTTGCCGATCTTCAAGCTCGGCGCGGTGGTGTAGGTGCGTTCTTGCTGGAACTTTTAACGCAGGAGCGCTGGGCGCTCCTGACTGTGGCGCTGGTGTTCGGCGCGCTGATCGGCAGTTTTTTGAATGTCGTGATCTACCGGCTGCCAGTAATAATGGAGCGCGCGTGGCAAGAAGAGCTTGCCTTTTCTCAGGACAAAGCGCCTGTAGTTCGTGAGCGGTTCAACCTCATCACGCCGCGTTCGCGCTGCGGTCAATGCGGTCACGTGATCACCGCGCTGGAGAATATTCCCATCGTATCTTGGCTCGCGCTGCGCGGCAAATGCAGCGTTTGTGGCACAAGTATTAGCGCGCGCTATCCCTTGGTCGAACTTGCGACGGCGCTGCTGTTTTTTGCGTGCGCTTGGACGTTTGGCGCGACGCTGCAAACGGTCGCGGCGATGCTCTTTTGTGCGGTGCTAGTCGCGCTCACGGCCATTGATCTTGACACGCAGCTATTGCCCGATCAACTCACCTTGCCGCTGCTTTGGATCGGACTTTTACTCAATATTATCGGCCTGTTCGCGCGGTTACCGGACGCCGTGATCGGCGCGGCGGCAGGTTATCTTACGCTGTGGACGGTGTATTGGCTGTTCAAATTAATCACCGGTCGCGAAGGCATGGGCTACGGCGACTTCAAGCTCCTCGGCGCCCTCGGTGCGTGGTTCGGGTGGCAAGCGTTACCGATGCTGTTGCTGGTGTCGTCAGTGGTCGGCGCGGTGGTTGGCATTGCGATTATGGTGGTGCAAAAGAAGGGGCGCAATACGGCGATTGCCTTCGGCCCGTATCTGGCGATTGCAGGACTCATCACACTGTTTTTTGGCGCGCAAATCCAAGCGGCGTTTTTCAGGTAGTGAGAACGTCGGCTGATCGATTCGTGGTGGGACTGACCGGCGGTATCGGCTCTGGAAAATCCAGCGCGGCGGCCCACTTTGCGCGGCTGGGGGCGTTTGTCATTGATGCTGACGCGCTGTCGCACTCGTTGACACAAGCCCACGGCCCAGCCATTCCCATCATCGCAGCTGCATTTGCAGATGTGGTGACCCACGGCGCACTTGATCGCGCTGCATTGCGCGCACGCGTGTTCGAGCAACCCGCTGAACGCCTGAAGCTAGAAGCCATTCTGCATCCGATGATTCGCGCCGAAACGCAGGCTGCGCTTAATTCCGTTGAGGCTATTAACGCGCCGTATGTGATTCACATGGTGCCACTGCTGTTCGAGTCAAAAGGCTACGCAGACCGCATCGATTGCGCAGTCGTCGTGGACGTTGATGAGTCCACGCAGATCGAGCGCGTCACGCGTATTCGGGGCGTACCGCTGGCCACCGTTAAGCAAATAATCGCGAGTCAAATGTCGCGGGCTGACAAACTGTTAAACACACAATTTGTTATCGACAATTCGGGCGCTGAACCGCTGCTCGAGCCGCAAGTCATCCAACTGCACCGCGTGTTCGCCGCCAACGCCAAGCTCGCAAAAACGCCGGTTGCCAAGGCGCTATGAGCACCCCGGATGCGCTCACCTTCGAATGCCCGCTGACCGAGCGTGCGCGCACTTGGTTGCGACTAGAAGAGCTGTTCGCGCGGACTCGCGTGCTCGCGGCACGTAAGGACAGCATCGACCATCGCAGCGCGCTGCTGGGCCTGTTTCACATCGTCGATACGACCGCGCGAAATGACCTAAAAACGGACTTGCTGCAGGAGCTGGATCGACAGCGCACCGTGTGGGGCACGCAGCTAGATAACCCGGATGTCGCACGCGAAGCGCTCACCGAATTTTTGAGCGACATGGACGCTGTAATTCACGATTTGCACGGCCAAATCGGCAAGATCGGCCAGCATTTGCGCGACACCGACTGGCTGCAAGCCGTGCGCCAGCGTGCTGCCAGCCCAGGTGGAGTCTGTGCGTTTGAGTTGCCAATGTTGCACAGTTGGCTGCAACACAGCGAGTTCGAACGCCGCCAGCAGCTCAAGGAGTGGCTCGATCCGCTGGCCCCGCTGGAAGAGGCGGTAGTGCTGGTGTTGCGCTTGCTGCGTGAGTCGAGCCAGATGGTTGATGAAATGGCGCACCACGGCAATTTTCAGCGCGCGTTGGCGAGCACACGACCACCGTTATTGGCGCGGATTGCCGTGGAATCTGGTCACGCTGTGGTGCCGGAAGTCAGCGCTAACAAATACACGGTGAACGTGCGTTTTCTCGATCAAAGCCCGCAGTTTCAGGGCACCGCCCGGGCGGGTGTCACGACGCGAAACATTCCGTTCAGGCTCGCGCTGTGCGGACTTTAAAATCTGGTTATGACGACAGTTGCCTGCCCCCGCTGCGAAAAACCGGTTGCTTGGATCAAAGAGAGCGCATTTCGACCGTTCTGCTCTGAGCGCTGTAAAAACATCGACTTTGGCGCGTGGGCGAACGAAGAGTATCGAATCGCTAACGCGACGCCACCGGATGGTGACGATCAAAACGCTGGGATTTCGCGTGAATTGGATTGATTATTCGATTCAGCTTTTAGTGGATTCCCGCCGCTGGATTCGAACTAACGCCTCGTTCATGCAAATATCGACTATTTCTCTAGACTGTCTGTAGCCCAATAAAAATGGGCATTTCGACCCAAAGTTGATTGCTAAATTTTCCGGCGCAAACCCGCCAAAACACAACTTTCTGCGGCATGTAATGCGGGCAACAACGGCGACAGCGAGATCGCGTCGGGCGATTGCCATGCGAACGCCTGTTCTTCGCGTCCATGCGGCTCGCCTGACCAGTCGCTGCTGCGGCAGAAGTTCAGTTCGACGTGCGCGTGTTCGTAGCTGAATCGCTCGGATCGCCACAGCGTCGCACTGTTAATTCGTAAGCCTAATTCTTCGTCGATTTCGCGGATGAGCGCGTCAATCACCGACTCGCCAGCTTCGATCTTGCCACCGGGGAATTCCCAATAACCTGCGTACGCTTTGCCGACCGGGCGTTGTGCAAAAAGAACTTGATATTCGTCGTTGAGGGTTCGCTCAATAATGGCCACCGCGACTCGGGTTAACGGGCGTGTGTCGTTGGCATCGAAGCGAGGAACTTCAACGGGCGACATCGGCAATTCGGCCCGCAAAGTCGCGAGCAAATTGATACGCCACACGGCCCGAACGCGAGCCGCGTTGCAGCGCCCAGCTCAGCGCGTCTCGATCAAAAATTTCGCGCGCTGTGGCCTCTGGCGGAACACTCGCCCCCAACAGGTCTACCCAAGATTTGACCGCGATCAGATACTCATCTTGTGAAAACGGATAGAACGAAATCCACAGACCGAAACGCTCGGACAGCGAGACTTTTTCTTCGATACTTTCTCCGAAGTGGACCTCTTCACCGACGTACTTTGTCTCTTCGTTTTCGTGGAAATATTCGGGCAGCAGATGGCGACGGTTCGACGTGGCGTAGAGCAACACGTTGGGCGTCGCTGCTGCGATTGATCCATCCAGAATCGCTTTCAACGCCTTGTAACTGCCATCGCCGGTATCGAACGAAAGGTCATCGCAAAACAGCACGAATCGGTACGGCTCGTTGGCGATCAAATCAACGATGTCGGGCATGTCGTTCAGATGCTCTTTTTCCACCTCAATGAGGCGCAACCCTTGCGGCGAATAGCGCGCCAGCATCGCCTTTACAAGCGAGCTTTTTCCGGTGCCACGTGAGCCGGTGAGCAACACGTTATTAGCGGGTTTGCCGCTAACAAACTGCGCGGTGTTTCGATCAATCAAATCGTGCTGCGCTTCAACACCAATCAGCCAGTCGGCCTCCATGTGATGCACGTGTTGCACGGTCTCCAGATACTTATGACTGCCCGATACGCGCCAGCGCGCTGCGACGCACGCGCTGAAGTCCGGTGTGTCGTGCGGCGGTGGCGCCATGCGTTCCAACGCATCCGCGATACGCGTTAGCGTTTCCAGAAAATGTTTGCTTGACTGACTCATGAATTACCAAGGATCATGCGTACATGAAGGTGACAAAGACAACTGCGATCAACACGACCTATATGAACCACTTCTTTATTTGTTCAGCAAACCGCATCGTCTGCATCAAATTCGATGGCTGAACCAAAAGGTATCCACGTTCTTGCGGGTGCCGTACGCCGCTTCCCCGTAATCTCTTCAGTGCGCTGGCGATACCAACCAAAAGTATCGCGACAAAGATAAAGATCAGCTCAGCGACGACGTGCTCCCCTATCGAGACCAATACTTTAGTGCTGACACTCTCGTCCATAGTGAAGCGCGCCACTAGCTCCGATATTCCGCGTTAATCTTGACGTAATCGTACGAAAAATCGCAGGTGTACACCGTCTGTGAAGCCGTGCCACGACCGAGATCAATCGCGACCGTAATGTCTTCATTTTTCATCGTCCGCGCACCGTCGGCCTCAGAATAACTGGCGGCGCGACCGCCCTTCTCTGCAACCAACACTTCGTTCAAATGCACGGTAACTTTGGCCGGATCGAGGTCCATTGGCGCGCCGTAACCGACCGCCGCCAGAATCCGTCCGAGGTTCGGATCAGACGCGAAGAACGCGGTTTTTACGAGCGGTGAATGCGCTACGGCACGGGCGATGCGATCACATTCGGCCACGTCTTTGCCACCACTCACGGCGATGGTCATGAATTTCGTCGCACCTTCGCCGTCGCGCACGATGGCTTGGGCCAGTTCTAGGCTTACTTTTTCGAGCGCTGCGATGAGCGCTGCACCATCAGCCGAATCCAGCGACATCACAGGCACGTTGCCCGCTTTGCCGGTGGCTGCGATGAGGTAGCTGTCGTTGGTTGAGGTGTCGCCGTCAACCGTGACGCGATTGAAGCTGGCATCGGCCACCCGCTTGGCAAGCCCCTGCAACAACGCGGGCGCGATGGCCGCGTCGGTGAACACGAACGACAGCAACGTGGCCATGTTCGGCTGGATCATGCCGGCACCTTTGGCGATGCCGGTGACGTTGATCGTGGTGCCGCCAACCGTCGCCTGCGCACTGGCGAGCTTGTAGACAGTATCGGTGGTCATGATCGTCTGCGCGACGCGATCCCAGGTGGCCAGTTGGTTCGCCTTTAGCGTTGCCGCTGCGGCGTGGATGCCCGCGTTGATGCGATCCATCGGCAGGTGTTCGAGGATGACGCCGGTCGAGAACGGCAACACTTGTGCTGCGCTGACGCCCAGCGCCGCCGCCACGCTCGCGCAGCTTGCTCGGGCATTGGTGAGGCCCAGCTCGCCAGTCGCCGCGTTGGCGATACCCGTATTGACCACCAGCGCACGGATGTGAGCTGACGCCGCCAAGTGTTCGCGACACACCTCCACCGGTGCGGCAGCAAAACGGTTCAGCGTGAACACGCCACCGACTACGGTGCCTTCATCCAACTCGGCGACCAGCAGGTCGTAGCGATTGGCTTTGCGCACACCCGCCTGCACGGCGGCAAAGCGCACGCCTGCGACTGGATGGGCGAGAGCGGGGTTTAGAGGGGCGTAGGAAACTGGCATGATGAGGCTCTTGGTGTCTTACGACTTGTGGGAGCGGTTTTACCGCGATAGGGGGTGCGCGAACCTGCATTCGCGGTGGAACCGCGCCCACAGAAACCACCCCCACACAGGGCGGTGTCGCGCGCGATCAAGCAAATTGACGACTAATCCAACCGCCCGTGGCAATGCTTATATTTCTTGCCCGAGCCACACCAGCACGGATCATTGCGGCCCAGCTTCGGCCCTTCATTGACGATGGGCTGATTGCCACGGTTGTCGGACGCCATGGTCACCGCTTCCTCGCCCGTCAATCCATCAACATCGGCGTGTTTGTACGACACATTTTGCATCGCGGGCGCAGGCTCAACAGCTTGCGCATCGGCTTCAGTGCGCACCTGCACCGTCATCAAAATGCGCACGACTTCGGCACGGAATCGATCCAGCATGCCGCCAAACATCTCAAACGATTCGCGCTTGTATTCTTGCTTCGGGTTTTTCTGCGCATAGCCGCGCAGATGAATGCCCTGCCGCAGCAGGTCAAGATTCGACAGATGCTCACGCCACTGCGTGTCCATGATCTGCAACAAAATGTTGCGCTCGAACTGGCTGAATACGTCGTCGCCCGCGATCTGGCGCTTCTCGTTGTACGTGTCGAGCGCGGCTTTTTTGCACCGTTCGCGAATGTCGGTGTCGTCAAGATCAGGCTCTTTTTTCAGCCATTCGTCCACCGGTGCTTCGATATGAATTTCGCGCAACGCAGCCTCAAGCGCGGGCAAGTCCCACTGCTCTTCCACACTCTCTGACGGCACGTGCGAGTTGACCGTGTCTTCCACCCAACCGCCGACCATGTCGCGCACCGTGTCGCTGACATTGCTATGTTCGAGCAGGTGATTGCGCTGTTCGTAAATCGCTTTGCGCTGATCGTTGGCCACGTCGTCGAATTCGAGCAGTTGCTTGCGAATATCGAAGTTGCGTGACTCGACTTTCAACTGCGCTTTTTCGATCTGGCGCGTCATGATGCCCGCCTCGATCGGCTCGCCATCGGGGATGCGCAATCGCGTCATGATGTTCTTCATGCGGTCACCGCCGAAGATGCGAATCAGTGGGTCTTCCGCTGACAAAAAGAAGCGGCTAGAACCGGCGTCGCCCTGACGACCGGCACGACCACGCAACTGATTGTCGATACGGCGTGACTCGTGGCGCTCGGTGCCGACGATTCGCAGCCCGCCCGCAGCGAGCACGGCGTCGTGACGCTGCTGCCATTCGGTTTGCAGCGCTGCAATTTTTTCTTTGCGCTCATCCAGCGTCAGCGATTCGTCTTCACGAATAGCGCGAATTTCCGGCTCAATGGCGCCGCCGAGCACGATGTCCGTTCCGCGCCCAGCCATGTTGGTGGCGATGGTGATGATGTTGGGCAAACCCGCCTGCGCCACGATGCTCGCCTCGCGTTCATGCTGCTTGGCGTTCAACACCTGATGCGGCAGCTTTTCTTTGGTCAACATCGCCGCGATCAGCTCGGAGTTTTCGATGGACGTGGTGCCCACGAGCACAGGCTGGCCGCGCGTGTAACAGTCACGAATATCGTGAACCGCTGCGGCGTATTTTTCCGCAGTGGACTTGAAGAACAAATCGTTTTCGTCACGACGGACCATGTCGCGATGCGTTGGAATAATGACCGTTTCGAGGTTATATATCTGCTGGAATTCGTAGGCTTCCGTATCGGCCGTTCCGGTCATGCCAGCGAGCTTGCCGTACATGCGGAAATAGTTCTGGAAGGTGATCGACGCCAGTGTCTGGTTTTCGCGCTGAATAGGCACGCCCTCTTTCGCCTCAACGGCCTGATGCAGGCCTTCGCTCCAACGGCGGCCGGACATCAAACGACCGGTGAATTCGTCGACGATGATGACTTCACCCTCTTGCACGACGTAATGCTCGTCGCGGTTGTAAAGGGCGTATGCACGCAGGGTGGCGTACACATGATGCATCAGCGAAATATTGGTGGCGTCGTAAAGGCTCGCGCCAGCGGGCAGCAGGCCCATTTCCTCAAGCAACTGTTCGGCGTGCTCGTGGCCCTGCTCGGACAGGTGTACTTGACGGCCTTTTTCGTCGACCCAATAATCGCCCGTAGCCGCTTCATCCACCTGCTTGATGAGCTTTGGTGCCAGCGCGTTGATCTTGTAATAAATTTCAACGTTGTCTTCGGCCTGACCGGAGATGATCAGCGGCGTGCGCGCCTCGTCAATCAGAATCGAATCGACCTCGTCGACGATGGCGTAATTCAGGCCACGTTGGCGACGATCCGCCACCGCGTATTCCATGTTGTCGCGCAGGTAATCGAAGCCGAATTCGTTATTGGTGCCGTACGTGATGTCAGCAGCGTAAGCAGCGATTTTCGACGCGTTATCCTGCTGAGAAGTAACCGTACCGACACTCATGCCGAGGAAGCGATAAATGCGCCCCATCCAGTCGGCGTCACGCACTACGAGGTAATCGTTCACCGTGACCAGATGCACGCCCTTGCCGGACAGCGCGTTCAAATAAATCGCGAGCGTCGCCGTCAGCGTTTTGCCCTCGCCAGTGCGCATCTCGGGAATCTTGCCAGCATGCAGCGCCATGCCACCGAGCAACTGCTCGTCAAAGTGGCGCATTTCGAGCACGCGGAAACCGGCTTCGCGACACACGGCGAACGCTTCAGGCAGCAACGCATCAAGTGTTTCACCGACCGCGATGCGCTGTCTGAATTCCGCCGTTTTGCCGCGCAACTCGTCATCAGTCAGCGCCTTCAGTTCGAGCTCCAGCGCATTGATTTTGACAACTTGGGCGCGGAACTGTTTAAGCAGGCGGTCGTTACGACTGCCAAAAATGGTTTTGAGGAATTTATCGATCATGGTCTGTGGTCGCGCGGAATTAGTGCGCAGCGAATGTGGCAGTGCCCGCGAGCCGCATCAGTACATGAGGAAGCAGCGCGGGCGAAACCCTAGATTTTAAGCCGACGAGGCCGTCAAGGTGGAATGGGCGAAAATCGCCGGACGGTGTCTGAGGTGTTGTGGGGCTAGAGCACCGCGAGGAATCGACCAGGATTTTGCGCGACGCCGTTGAGGCGCACTTCAAAATGCAGATGCGGCCCTGTCGAGCGACCGGTCGAGCCCACCCGCGCGATGCGCTGCCCGCGCACCACCAAATCGCCCTCTTTAACGAGCAGCTCGGAGCCATGCGCATAGCGGGTGACGAGGCCGTTGCCGTGATCAATCTCGACGCATTTACCGTAGGCGGGATGGAAATCTGCATAAATCACTTTGCCGCTGGCGGCTGCATTAATGGGCGTCCCGGATTCGGCGGCAAAGTCTACGCCTTCGTGGAACGTTGAATGGCCGCTGAAAGGGTCGATCCTGTAGCCGAAGTTCGAGGTGTAATTGATATTTTCAATTGGCGGCAGTGTCGGCAGGAATTTGCGCTGGGCGCTGCCTTCTACTAAAAGCGCCTCAAGCACGGTCAACTGGTCGGCCTTGACGTCAACCGCGCCGGAGAGCTCGCTCAATTGCTTGGCGAAATCATCAATCGACAACGGTGCGCCAACGGTTGCCGCGCCGCCGCGACCGCTGTTGGCCGTCGCGCTGGGCAGCTCTTGCGGCTTAAGTCCGGCGACTTTAGCTAGTTTTTCGCCCAGACCATCGAGCCGCAACATGTGCGCTTGCACCTCGCCGAGCTTAACCGCGAGACTGTTGATGTTGTCCTGAATCTGCTGCTGGCGCTGCTTCGCTTCGGCATGTTGATCAGCAAGCAACACACGACGAATCAGCGGGTTGTCGCTGGTGGCCGCATATTTGAGCGACAAGTAGTTGGCGAGCGTGGCGGTGAGGCCCAGCGCCACCATCAACGCGACCGTCAAACCCACAAACTGCGGCACACCGACCGTCAAGTTTTTTTTGGTTCTAAAGTCGCTTGAAACAACGATAATTTGCATGTGAAATTCCTCAAAACTGCTGGCTCTCGACGAGCCCTGTATCCCCGACCCCTGGGCTTGGCCCAGTTTTTGGATCGCATGCCCGCACTGCATGCGGCGTTGCTACACGCCCGTGAAGGCTCGCGTCAATTCGACGTGTTGATTGAAGCCGTGCCGGAGCGTCTAAAGCGCTTTGTAATCATGGCATCGGCCTCGGGAACAACACTTAGTCTGACGGTGGATTCCCAAGAAGCCGCGCACGTTGCGCGCTTGATGAGCACTGAAATGCTTACTAACCTGAACCGTAAGAGCCTGAAATTTAACGAAATTTTAGTGAGGACGCAATCAAATACTGCATCCACGCGCCGGGCACGCATGTTGCCTAACGCTGCCGACAAACGACAAATGGCTACCACCGCAGACACAATACAAAGTGAGTGCTTGCAAACAAGTTTGAAGCGATTAGCGAAGACGGTGGCGGAGCGGTAAGCGAATCGGCCATTTCCTGATATTTCGGCTTGCAATCAGCTTCTTATTCATCGCCTTATTTAATAAGGGCTAAGCGGTCGTTTTCGCCGTAGCCTGCTGTGTGCCATTTCCGACCACAGGCCTGATACGTTAAGTGTTTCATCCATAAGCTACTTCTGGGCCGCAATCGCCACGTCGCGAATCGGGTCGCAATGAGCACTTTTGACGCGCCGATCTGTAGTTCAATGCGACGCGCTTCTTCGACCGATCACAAAAGCAACGGCCCGCTCTGCGACCGTGGCAGTCGCTAAAACCACTCTATCGCCAGTCCGGCACGAATGGTCGCCTCGCATTGGCGCGAATCACTGAACACAAGCAGAGCCCACATGGATTGCATCCATGCCGCGCAGCGCGCCAGCTTCGAATGATTCGATGCTTTTGGCGACGTTGTCTTGCGCCACATTACACAACATCGCGTCGACCATGTCAGCCATCAGAGTGCGGTGTCGGTGCTGGGGATTTGAGCCGTTGCGTTGTGCTGAACGTGTCGAGCGTGAAACTTAAAGCCGCATCTCCAAGCGCAGCGCCACCGAGATATCGGAGCGGCCGTTGCTCGCCACCACTTGGCGCAATCCAGCGTCGACCACGGTGTCGCTGCTTGGGCTGTCTTGCGGCGCGAGGTTCGATAGGGATAAGCGCAGCCTGGTCGAGGGGTTGACCGTCCACACGGCGTACGCGTCAAACACCCGCTTGGTGGACAGGGTTTGCGCCTGAGTGACGGTTAATTGAGTGTCATAACCGGGAACCCAATTCAAATTGCCGCCGATGGTTAACGGTGCGCCGGACACACGATAGTCGAAGCCTAAATTCGCGGTCGCTTTGGGTTGCTGGTCGATGCGATTATTCGGGCCGGGCACGGCGTCAACCTTTGAGTTGAACAGACTGACATTGGCGCGCAGAGACAGCGGCTCTTTGCTGTCGATTAGCTCTTTCAATTGAAACTTCGCGTCGAATTCAATACCGCGCGTGACTGCGTTACCGAGGTTTTGTGGGCGATTAACGTAGCGGGGGAGATTTGCCCACGACACTGTCTCCAACCCCACGACATTACGCTGAAATTGTCGGATGTTGCGCTGAAAAAGGTTCACCGAAAAAACGCCACCGGACTTGAGATAACGCTCGTAGGCGAGATCAATCCCGTTGGCCAACTCGGGCTTCAGATTCGGATTGCCCGCGCGATCAGGCGTGACGGCCGTGTTGCGGCCGGGGACTGGGAACAACGTGTTCAGCGTGGGCCGAGCGCTGAGCTGTTGCACGGTGGGACTTTTGTAGCTTTGTGTGAGCGACAGGCGCACTTGATCGCGACCGGGCGAGGCGAAGCGCCACACCGCGTGCGCCACTGGCGTCAGCACACGGCTAACGTTGGTGAACGTGTCGTTCGCCACCGCGCTTTGGGTGGTGATTTCTTCGTAGCGCAGCCCGAGGTTAGCCGACCAATCGGGATGTGGATCCCATTCGTCTTGCACAAAAACCGCAGCGCGCTGCGTAGAGACGGCAAACTCGGTACCAAGATCTGCCAGCTGCCGAGCACCGTTTAAGGTGGTGATGGATGTTTCGCTGCGGCGCAGGCCTTCAACTTCATACCCCGCCGTGATGGCTTGGCCGCCTCGCGCGATGTTGTGAATCAATTTACCCGCGCTGTTCCACGATTTATCGCTGATTTTTCCTTCGGTCGTTTGCAGCAAGTTTTGCGTACCGTTGGCGGCAAATTGCTCGGTGCGGCCTTGGGCGGTGAGCCCAAAATTGCCCGCACTTACTCGCAGCTCGTAGCGGGTGTCTGCATCAAAACGCCTGTTGAGATTGAGATTGAGCCGTGCGACATCAACCTTGGTCTCAGCGTAACCTGCACGCGTTGCATACGGCGCTGGGTCAACACCAAAAAGCTGCGTAAGATTGCCCGTGCTGCGCGTGTTGCCTTCGTTATGCACGAGCACTGCTTGCACCCCCAGCTGCTCGCCCATGCCCAGACGCCACTGCGCGCGGCCGGTGAAAAAAATGCTGTCACGACGTTCTCGGGATTGCGAAAAACTGGCTTGCTCTAACGTCGTGGCACCGCTGGCGACATCGCTGTAGAGGGTGTGGCTGCGCGAGTCGTTGAGTTGGTCGGTGTGGTTGACCGAGGCGGTTAGGTTGTACGTGCCGGTCTCGCTCAGCACGTCGTTACGCGACACTGAGAGATTGCCCGACACTTTATCGCGCTCGATTTGCGGCCCAAGCTTCACGTCATTGTTGGTTTGCCGCAGTGGCTCACGCAGAATGATGTTGATGGTGCCTGCAATGGCGCGTGCGCCGGTCTCAGCCGTGGGCGCACGCAAAATTTCGATGCGCTCCACTTGGTCGGGCGTGATCTCTTCGATGTTGAAGCCGGGGGCGAGACGTTGTCCGTCAACCAAAATTTGGGTGAAACCACCACCCATGCCGCGCATGCGCGGCGCGCCGGGACGACCAGGGCGACCACCGGTGGTGACACCGGGCAATCGCCGCATCACATCGCCCAAATTGCTATCGCCGTATTGCTCAATGTCTTCGCGAGTGATGATGATCTTTCCCGCAGTTGAGTTGCGGCGCTCGTCGGTGCCCGTGTTTTTGCCAGTAACTTCGACTTGCTCAACTTTCTGTGGCGCGGCAGCGGGCGACGCGTCGGGTGCGGTGCTCGGTGCGGGTTGCACATCTTGGCCGAGGACGGGCTGCACGAGCAGTGTGGACGCGGACAGCGCAAACACGACGGCACGAGATAGATATGGCGTTGAGATCCGACGGGGAGATTTTTTAGTGATCATGGATTTTTGACTCGCTGCACACGGCAGGGTTCAGCGCCGGAGCGCTGATGCGTGCCGTTTTTAGAGGGCAAAAACGCAGCAAGTTGTAAGCAATGGTTACAGGCCGTTAAGCGTGCGTTGGCGGCGAACCCCGAAAGCAGATCAGCACCCAAAATCCCTGTAACTAATCGGGCGCACCCAACACCAGCGTGACCGTTATGGGCGACGTCGTGAAATCGTAGGCGCGCTGAATAATCTTGAAGAACACGGGCGGCTCGTCCATGGTGATGCGCAGCATGTCACCCACTTGCGGCATCGACATGCCGGGTTCCGCGTTGGTAGAAAACGTAAATTCCGTGGTGCGGATCAGTCGTTGCGCGGTTGGCGTGAGGGTGATTTTGAGTTCCATACTTTTCTGCGCTGTTATTACTCAGTCAACTAAATTTGACGCGTTCGACCGAAGGGTGCCCGCAAATCTATGTGTCTGCGGGCAATTCTGCGGAACCGCTCCCACAAGCAACCGCTTCGTGGGTAGGGCGTCAATCCGCACCTCGGTTAATCCACGCTGCCGTGTCATCCAGCGCCTTCGCAAAGCGGCGCATCAACTCAGCAATTTGTGCCTCGGTGATGATGAGCGGCGGGCTGAACGCGATGATGTCGCCGCCCATTGCACGCAGGATCAGGCCATGCTCTTGCGCGCGGCGTACTAGATAGGCTCCGACTGCGCGCTTCGCGTCGAAAGCCCTGCGTGCGTGCTTGGCCTCAGCCAGCTCCACCGCACCAATCAACCCCACGCTGCGCACGTCGCCGACCAACGGATGACCAGCAAACTTCTGCAACCCCGCCTGAAACGCGGACGACACGCTGCGAACGTGGCCGACGATGTCGCGCTCTTCGTAAATCTTTAACGTTTCCAGCGCAACCGCACAACCCAGTGGATGCCCTGAATAGGTGTAGCCATGACCGAACACGCCCACCGCTGCGCTGGCGTCCGCGCACGCCTGATAAATTTTGTTGCTAACGTACAGCGCGGAGAACGGCACGTACGCCGAGGTAATCATTTTGGCCGTGGTCAACATGTCCGGTTGCAGCGAATACGTCTGCGAGCCAAACATACTTCCAGTGCGACCAAAGCCGGTGATCACTTCATCGGCGATAAACAAAATCTCGTGTTTTTTCAGGATCGCCTGAATCTTTTCAAAGTATGTTGGCGGCGGCACGATCACGCCGCCTGCACCCTGCACCGGCTCGGCGATAAAACCACCAATCGTGTCGGACCCTTCGCTCAAAATCAGCGCTTCTAGTTCTTCCGCCAATCGCGTCGCAAACTGCTCCGTCGATTCGCCATCTTTCGCGAATTGATACGGATGCGGACAGCCGACGCGAAGCACACCGTGAATCGGCAAATCGAAGTGCTGATGCATGGTCGGAATGCCCGACAACGACGCCGTGGCGAGCGTCACGCCGTGATAGCCCTTGACCCGCGCGATGATCTTTTTCTTGAGCGGTTTACCGATGGCGTTATGGTAGTAGCGCACCAATTTAAACGCTGTGTCGTTCGCCTCAGAGCCTGAGTTTGCGAAGATCACTCGACCGTCGCGCAGCGCTTGCGTCGGCGCGAGTGAGATCAGTTTTTCGCTGACTTCAGCAACGACGTTGTGCGCTTTGCCCGAGAACGAGTGGTAATACGGCAGCACATCCATCTGCCGTTTGGCAGCTTCGCCCAAACGCTTTTCGCTAAAGCCGAGGGACGCGCACCACAAGCCCGCCATGCCTTCGATGTAGCGCTTGCCTGTGTCGTCAATGACTTCGATGCCATCGCCCTCAACAATCATCAGCGGCGCATCTTTTTCAATCGCGCGCAGATTGGTGTACGGATGAAAGTGATTGGCGATGTCTTTTTGGGCCAATAGTGAGGGCGAAACAGGAGCATTCATGGCGAAAACGACTGTGAGGAATCAGCTTATGACTGTATCACTCCGGCGAAGCCAGCCGCAGGGCACCGAAACGTGTCGGCACACGAGAAATTTAATCATCAGCCTTTATGCCTAGACCGCCGTTATATATGGGCTTAGCGCCTATATCGTCGTTAAGTCGACTTACGATAAATAACGTCTTAGCCCCAGCATAATATGGCTTACAAGCAAAAGCTGTAGGCAGCGTTAACCGCTCACACGCAAACGCTGAACCCTCAAACTTCGGCAAACTCCACCCGATTTTTGCCCGCCTCTTTCGCCCGGTACAGCGCCGCATCAGCTCGTGCGAGCGTCATCTCAAAGGTTTCTCCGTCGTCTCGGCGCGTGGCGCAGCCCATGCTGCACGTGCCGAGCCCCGCCCACTTTTCGGCCAACCCGCTGGCCACCGCCACGCGCACGCGCTCGGCGATTTCGGCGGCGACTTTGGCGTCGGTATCGAGCAGCACCGCAACAAACTCGTCCCCGCCCCAGCGGCCGAGCACGTCCTGATGGCGCAGGCTGGACGCGATGAGCGCGGACAATTCTCGTAGCAAAACGTCCCCATCGGCATGGCCTCGACTGTCATTGACGGTTTTCAAACCATCGACGTCGGCGATCAGTAGCGACACCGCTTTTTTGTCGCGATGGCTCCGAGCAAACGCAGCCATCGCGAGGCTCTCGATGCCTGAGCGCGAGCACACACCGGTCAGACTGTCGATCTCGGCGCGCCGTCGAAAGCGTCGTGCGCGTTGCAACTGCCAGAACGCCGCCGCCGCGGCGAACAATCCCGCCATGGCCACCAGTGCCACCAACAAGCGTTGCGTCAACACGCGCTGCTCGGACGCATCTAATTGCGCCGCGCGCAGTCGCGAATCCTGCTCAAGCTGCTTTTCGCGCAGTTCGCGTTCGTTGAGCCGGTGTAGGTCGCCCTGCGCGGCCACCACATCACGCAGCGTCAATCGCTCGCTGTCAGTGTTCAACTGTGCCCCCTCACGCATCGCTTGCAACGCAGCGTCTAAGCGCCCCTCGCTGGCGAGCACCTCGGCTTCGGCCAAACGCACCAGCGCTTTCATCCAAAGCTCCTGATTACCAAGCAGCGCGGTGCGCGCGCGCTCTAGGGCTTGTCGCGCGGGCTGCGGTTGCCTTTGGATAGCGAACAATCGAGTCGCGTGCAATTCAAAGCGAGCGCGCAGCACCGGGTCGTCCAGGGCCGGGATCAACGGCGCGATTTTCTGTGACCATTCGTTTGCGACGGTGAACTGGGCGCGCGTCATCGCAATGTCGATTCGATCCAGCGCTGCGATAGTCTGGCCCAAGGGATCGGCATATTGCTTTGACCGCGCAAAACTCGCTTCGAACGACGCCACCGCCCGTTCAAGCTCCCCGGTTCGCTGATACACCCGACCGAGCGCCAGCTCGGCATAACCGGCAAATTCCTGATTGTCCGATTGCAATGACAATTTCAGCAGTTTTTCGCCCGCCGCAATCGCTGCGGGCGCATCCCCGAGCGACCGTAGCAGCTCGGCATGCCCGTAGTAGACGCCCAGCGACAACGAGGAGACGGGCGCCCCAGTGGCTTCGATCAAACTAACCGCTTCGTTGTTCATCCGCACGGCGAGCGCAAACTCGTTAATGTCTTGCAGCAGGGTGGCGTAGGCACTGAGTTGGCGTGCCAACGGCAAGGCTCGCCCCGTCGTGCGCTGCGCCGTGATCGCGCGCATGATGCGATCACGCGCAGTGGCCGACGCGCGATCCGAGGCAAATTGCATTTGCCCTGCGAGGCCGTCGAGCGCAGCGGCCATCGAAGTAGCACCCGTGACCCGCGCCAGCGTCCAACCCGCCTCAACCGCAGGCAGCGCCGAGTCGCTCGCTCCGTAGGCGTAGCGCTGCTCGCCCAACATAAAAATCACCGCGGTGATGAGCGTCGGCGCATCGTCGGGATGGAGTCGTTGAATGGCAGCGATCAGGTCGGCGGTTAAGGTCGGGCTGCTCCGATCATAGAGCTGCCGCAGCGTAGCGAGTTCAGCCTCGCTGAGACGGTCTTCGGCGCGGGCAACGGCAGACCCGAGCCACGCGAAACAGGCAAAGCACGTAAAGCACACGCAGACAACGAGCGCGCCGACGCTCCGCTGCTGCGGCCTGGGGGTTGAGTTTTTGCGCGGCATCAAGCTGCCATGGGTTGTGGCCACACGCTATCGCTATCGCTTTTGCGCTGCGCCGAGCGCGCGTGCTTGCACGACAAGTTTGTTGTGCGCGTCCAGAAACGCCGCCGCGATCACCTTGCCTTCGTTGGTGATGCCCCAGCCCGCCGCACCACCGACGAGCCTGCCGACGACCAGTCCGCCCATGCCCAAATCCGTGGCTCGCGCACTGCCGGTGGCCGCCGCCAGTTGCTCGGTGGTTTCGTCATTGAGGACATAGCCGCCGCCGTCGATGAGGCCATCGTGGCCGTGCGAGGTGTAAGGGTCGAGCGCGACGTCGGTCAGGATGCCGATTTCGGGCACCGCATCCTTGATCGCCCGGATCGCGCGGCACATCAGATTGTCGGGGTTGAGTGCCTCCTCACCGCGCTCGGTCCGCAGCTCGCGCGGGGTGTTGGGGAAGAGTGCCACAACGCCGATGCCAAGCGCCTTGGCCTCCTTGGCGCGCTCCCGGTCCTTACGTTCCATGCTGTAATTGGGTTTTCTCATCATTTGACCTTGTTGATACATTGGGTGCGTATTGCGGTTGAGGGACCCCGAGTTCCCGCGCGGCCCGTTCTGGACTCGCGAGGTTGGATGCCACAGCGCGCGCAAACTGACATCCTCGCCAAGTATGCGCCCCTGGTGATTAAGGTCTGGCGACTGTGGGGGCAATTGTCCCGCGAGGCGCAATGTTTGCCAAA
>ENA-OFCX01000236-OFCX01000236.1-metagenomes-genome-assembly--contig:-NODE-236-length-31800-cov-4.463569_pt1 | contig 31800 bp, 31 predicted proteins | sample MGYA00153384_OFCX01 | MGnify analysis MGYA00153384
GAAGCCTTCAAGATTTCGCAGCAGCTGTACAGTGACTTGTCTGCCAAGAACCCTGAGTGGGCCAAAATTTACGCTGATTACGCCAAGTTTCGCGCCGATTCCAATCTCTGGTTCCGCTTTACAGAAGCGCGTTTTGACAGCTTCATGCAAGCGCAAAAGCTGTAATCCGTTACGGTTATTGCAATGCAAAAACCGCGCTACGGCGCGGTTTTTTTATGCCTGAACATTGTCAAAAAAATTAGCGGCGGACACGCAGCGCTTTGAGTTCGGCTTCCATCCGCTGAAATTCAACCAGCATGTCGGGTGATGAAGCATAAAAAATCGCCAGCTTGCCCGCATAGGTTTTGGTGTAAAGGCGGGGTGCGATCAACCATTCAAGGCCGCGCATACGAATCAACTTGACGTAAGCCAGCTGACGCAATTCGGCACGTTTGTGCCATACCCAGGTCTGCTCAAGCGTGATGTTGTCCAGCGTGGTTTTACCGTTGTAGATGTACCAGCCGGTGTAGACCATCAGGCACAAGGCTGCAAACAGCCAACCGCTGGAAGCCAGGGTCATCGCAATCGTGCCGCTGGTCCACAGCTGCCCACCCCAGATGACAGCTGGTGCAATCATCGCCGTCGCCAGGACTTTGAAGGGCAAAGAAAACGCGCTGGATTCAACCCGCCCGCCAGTTGGCGTGAAACTGAACAGTTCGGGTGTTGTCATTGCAATGCAATGTGGAACAACGACGCATGCTTATTTCTTGAACAGGTCATCGATTTTCTTTTGCTCATCCGCTGCTGCTTTTTCGGCTGCCTTGGCAGTTTCTGCGGCAGTCAACGGCTCAGTGCGGGTAGGTGCTGTTAATTCACCCGGTTTAAGTACAGCCGGGGGAGCGACTTCTTCAGGCGGCATTTCGATTTTTACTTTATCAACATCAACAACAATTTCTTTGTCTAGAAACATGGTGACTGATTGCGGTACAAAAATAACGATGCCTACCAAAATCACCTGCATGCACACCCAGGGGATGGCGCCCAGATAAATATCGTTTGATTTCACAGCCTCAGGTATGCGCTTGTCTTTGAACAAGGTGTCTGCAATACCTCGCAAGTAAAACAGCGCAAAACCAAATGGCGGATGCATAAAGCTGGTTTGCAAGTTCACGCACAGCAACACGCCGAACCAGATGAGGTTGATGCCCATCTTTTCTGCGACGGGTGCCAGCATAGGCACGATGATGAAAGCAATCTCGAAAAAGTCGAGGAAAAAGGCCAGAAAAAACACAAAAATGTTCACAACAATCAAAAAGCCTGTGACCCCGCCCGGCAAGCCGGTCAGCAAGTGTTCAACCCACTTTGCACCGTCTACTCCTTGAAACACCTGGCTGAATACCCTGGAACCAATCAAAATGAAGACCACCATGGCGGTGAGTCGCATGGTGCTAGTCATGGCCTCCCACAAAAGAGCAACCGATAGCCGTTTTGAAATAGCCGCCAAAATCAAAGCGCCAACCACGCCCATTGCGCCCGCTTCAGTGGGGGTAGCAATCGCTGAGTTTTGAAACGGCAGACCACCCATCGAGCCCAGCACGGTAAAGATCAAAATAGCCGACGGCACAATGCCGCGCAAACATTTCTTGGCCAGTGGCCAGCCATTAAGAGTGCGCTCTGACGCTGGTATGGCGGGCAAATAATCCGGCTTGATGCGTGTCAACATGAAGGTGTACAGCGCAAACATAGCCACCTGCATCAGCGAGGGGCCCCAAGCGCCCTTGTACATGTCACCGACCGGGCGGCCCAACTGGTCAGCCAACACCACCAGAACCAGTGAAGGTGGAACCAGTTGTGTGATGGTCCCCGATGCGGCCAGCACGCCTGTGGCGTAGCGCATGTTGTAGTTGTACTTCATCATGACGGGAAGAGAAATCAGCGCCATGGCGATGACCTGCCCCGCTACGGTGCCGGTAATGGCGCCCAAAATAAATCCGACGATGATGACAGAGTAGCCAATGCCGCCGCGGGCTGGTCCGAACAGTTGTCCCATGGAGTCGAGCATGTCTTCGGCTAGCCCGCATTTCTCCAAAATGGTTCCCATGAAGGTGAAAAACGGAATTGCCAACAGCAGCTCATTGCTCAAAATGGAAAAAATCGAAATGGGCAGGTTGCCCATGAATGCAGCGGGAAACCAGCCCATCTGAATCGCATAAAACCCACTACCCAAACCAAGAGCAGCCAGCGAAAACGCTACCGGAAATCCAATCAACATGATGACGACCAGTCCCGCAAACATCACGGGGGCGAAATTTTCCATTTGCATTTTTTAGTCCTGAAGAGAGATATACAGACGCGTGAATTCGACCGAATTGCCTACTGCAGCGGCTTTTCGTAGTGGGTCGTCATCTGGTATTTACCTTGCAGGTAGGCCACACGCTTGATGATCTCGGCGCAGCCTTGAATCCACATCATGGCAAAACCCAACGGCAGTGCCAGTACTGCGGGCCAACGGATCAGACCACCAGCGTTTTGCGACATTTCCCCCGACACCAGCGTTTTCATAAAATAGGGGTAAGAAAGGTATGCCAGCAGACCAATCACCGGCAGCAGAAAAAACACCAGCCCGAACAGGTCAACATACACCGGGCCGTTGCCTTTTAGCTTTCCGTAAATCAAATCCACCCGCACGTGCTCGTTGAGCTTGAGCACCACCGGCGCGCCAATCATCACGATGTAGGCGAAAAGGTACCACTGGATCTCGATAAAAGAATTAGAGCTCCAGTCGAAGCCGTAGCGAACAAACGCGTTGGCAGCACAAATCATGGCGGCAAACAACACGCCCCACGCTGCGATTTTTCCGAGTGTCTCGGACACCCAATCAGAAAGAAGAGCTAATTTAAGAAGTGCAGACACTAAAGTCTCCGGGAAAAAATGAATAAATAGAATGATTCGCTTCGCGTCCCGCAAGCGACACTTTGTAGTATCGGTCACACAAAGCAGAACGCTGAAAAAATGGAAGCGCGCTGCCTCAGGGTATTCCCTGCCTGGTTAGCTTTTGCATCCCGCAATAAATTAAATCAATAAATCCGTACGCCGCTGCCAGCAGTGACTTCGCCGATAACAGCCGCATCGGCAAAGCCTTCAGCATGGAAAATAGCCAACACCTCGGCCGCCGTGTCCGCACTGCAAGACACCAGCAAACCGCCAGATGTTTGTGGGTCGCTCAGCAGGGCTTTTTTGGATTCGTCGAATGTGGTGGGCAGCGTAACTTCAGCGCCGTAGCTCTCCCAGTTGCGCCCAGACGCGCCCGTCACGCAGCCTTGTGCAGCCAGCTCCAGCACGCCATCGACCAGCGGCAGGCGCGCCCAGTCAATATTCATTTGTACCTTTGCGCCACGCGCCAGCTCGAGTGTGTGGCCAGCCAGGCCAAATCCGGTGATGTCGGTGAGTGCGTTAACACCGCTGAGCTTGGCCAGCGCAATTCCGGGCTTGTTCAGCTGTGTGGTCAGCGCAATCATTTTTGCGTAGCCCTCGGGCGGCAAAATTTCTTTCTTTAAAGCAGCGGACAGCACGCCGACGCCCAACGATTTGCTCAAAATCAATACGTCTCCGACCTTGGCACCTGAATTTTTCTTCACACGCGATGGGTGCACCAAGCCCAGCACGACCAGGCCATAAATTGGCTCGATCGAATCAATCGTGTGGCCACCAGCAATTGGGATTCCGGCGTCGCGGCACACGTCTTGCCCGCCGCGCAGAATCGCGCCAATGGTTTCAATTGGCAGCACATTGATGGGCATGCCGACCAGCCCCAGCGCGAAAATCGGCGTGCCGCCCATGGCGTACACGTCGCTGATGGCGTTGGTCGCGGCAATACGTCCGAAGTCATATGGGTCGTCCACGATGGGCATGAAGAAGTCCGTGGTGGCGATCAGCGCCTGGTTTTCATTGAGCAGGTACACCGCAGCATCGTCGGCCGTTTCAATCCCCACCAGCAGCTCTGGCGGGATGGGCAAGTTGCTCGAATTTTTTAAAATTTCGCTGAGAATACCTGGGGCAATCTTGCAGCCGCAGCCACCGCCATGCGACAGGCTGGTCAGTCGTGGTGCGGCCAAAGGTTTGATGGGCTCAAGGGCGTTCATGGTCTGGCTTTCGTAGTGGTGTACATAACAAATTCGTCGAACAAGTTTAAAACAAGGCGCTTTTCTTCAAGCGGCGCAAACAAACTGGCCCTGTGCTGGCACTGGCCTTGCAGCAAAGCCAAAAATTCGGGTGATGCCGCGCAGCGCATCAAGAGAGCGCCCAGTTGCTGCGCATCGCCGACGTCAAAGTAGCCAGAGTACGCACGACCGAGCATGCCAATGTTTCCGCTGATGTGTGAAGCCAGTACCGGAGTTCCAGATTGCACGGCCTCCAAAATCACGTGTGCGCCGCCTTCCATCAAAGAGCTGTTGACAAGCACATGCGCACGCTTGATGCGCTGGCGCGTTTGCGCGCGCGGCATGGCCCCTAGCCAGCGGTAATGCGGGTTGCTTGCGGCGGCTGTTCGCGCGGCGTTTGCCAGGTCTGGATCCAGCCCATCTCCGATCTGGTCAAAGTACAGCGGCGCGGTCTCGGGTAGGGCGCTGGCCGCCATAAAGGTCAGTGGGTCTTTTTCGCTGCGCAGATGGCCGACCATGACGGCCTTGAAACGCTTTGCGGATTTAACGGCTGGCGACAGAGCCGGTGCTGACTGGTAAATAACGCGGGCTTTACAGCGCAAGGCTGCGGGCAATGACTCAAGCCCAGTTTCTTGTAGCACCACCAAATGGGTTGCCAGCGCCAACGACTGCTGGGCGCTTGCGTCCGTTTGAATGTCCCGGTATAAATCTGTTCCCGTCAGTATCACCGCCAGCGGCTTGTTGGGGTACGCCTTTGCCCAAGCATGGATTGACGGCGCAGAGCGGCGGGCGTGCAGTGCCACCATGGCTTGCGGCTCGGTGTCTCGGCCGTCTCTGTGTTTCCCTGTTACTGGTGACCGCCAATTTTGCGCGACCTCAATGTCACAATGACTTTTTGCAAACATAGCCCAGCGATGCGCAGTGTGCCAATTGCCGTTATTCGCCGCCTCTAGCGCAGGGCTGATCAAAACTATTTTTTTGGACTGCAAACGTGAACCCCTCGATGCCTTTGTCGTCAGCCACCAGCACTGCCATTCAGATTGATTCGCCGCGCATGCGTGGTGCCGATAGAGAGCTTTTGTCGCTGGCGTTGATGGACGCCCGCAATCATACGCTGCACCTTTTCTCGCAGTACCAAAAAGCCCTTGGCGCAGTCAATTTTGCGGTGCCCATGCTGGCAACCCTCAACCCACCACTGTGGGAGCTGGGCCATGTGGGCTGGTTTCAAGAATGGTGGATTGCCCGCAACATGCAGCGCGCCAGTGGTGAGCGTTGCGAGCCAACGCACACCCGGCTTGCGTCGATTGAGCCGAATGCTGACCGCTGGTGGGACTCCACCCGCGTAGAGCACGCCTCGCGCTGGGCGCTTCACTTGCCAGACGCCGACAGCACACGCTCTTATCTGCTTGACACGCTGGAGAGCACGCTCGATCTGCTTCATAAAACGGAGAGCAGCGACGACGCACTGTACTTTTACCGGCTGTGCCTGTTTCATGAGGACATGCACGGCGAAGCCATGGTTCACATGGCGCAAACACTGGGTTTAAAGTTTGATGCACCATTGCAGCAAGCCTTCAGCCCGCCGCCCATGAACTTGCGTGAGCCACTGCTCATTCCTGCTGGCAGATGGGACCTTGGAAGCGCTGTAAATACAGGTTTCGCATTCGACAACGAAAAAAGCCAGCACGCTGTGAAGGTGCCGGAGTTTGAAATTGACGCGCAGCCCGTGACATGGGCGCAGTACGTAGAGTTTGTTGACGACGGGGGCTACGACCGCGCCGAGCTGTGGCACCCTGACGGCTGGCAATGGCTACAGCGCCAAAACAGCGTTGATGCCGGCGGTGAGGGCAGGCGCAGCCCGCGTTATGTTGAGCAAATCGGCGTGGCCAGCGGCGCGGTCATGCAAACCCGTTTTGGCGTGGCCAGGCGCATGCTGGGCAACCAGGCTGCCATGCACATGAACTGGTATGAGGCCGATGCCTGGTGCCGTTGGGCGGGCAGGCGCTTGCCGTTTGAAGTCGAGTGGGAAGTTGCCGCGCACACCGCCGCAAGACGGGGCTTTAGTTGGGGCGATGTGTGGGAATGGACGGGCACCACCTTCAGGGCGTTTGACGGCTTTCAAAGTGGCCCGTACAGTGGTTATTCGCAGCCCTGGTTTGGCACCCATAAAGTGCTGCGCGGTGCCTCTTTTGCTACCCGGGCCCGCATGAAAAGCCCAAAGTACCGCAACTTCTATTTACCGGAGCGCGACGACATGTTCTGCGGCTTTCGGTCATGCGCACTCTAAATCTTTATTTGCTATTATATTGCTAGCTGCTTGCGCCCGTAATTATTGCGCTAGAGGCATTTCAATATAATTTTCTGGCGCGCTACAGCACTGCAGCACTGCACCTATTGCTGCTGCTGCGGTTTAGGTCGTTCGCGCTTGGCTGGCGTCACTGAAATTTCGCTGCTGTTTGCGCCCCGCTGCACACTCACTGGGGCTGCGGTTCCGGGCTTTAAAGCAGCCACTGCGCCAAGCAACTCTGTGACACTTCCCACGGCTTTACCATTTACCGCAGTGATTACGTCGCCGGGTTTGATGCCCGCTTGTCCAGCAGGGCCGTTTTGCATCACGCCGGTGATGATGACGCCCGCTTTGGTTTTGACGTTGAAGGTCTCCATCAGTTCCGCGTTGAGTTCTTGCGGCTCCACACCAATCCAGCCGCGCGTGACCTGGCCGTCTTTCACGATGCTCTCCAGAACCTGTTTGGCGGTTGATACGGGAATGGCGAAGCCAATTCCCATCGAGCCGCCAGAGCGTGAGTAAATCGCCGTATTAATACCCATCAGCGCACCTGTGGTGTCGACCAGCGCACCGCCTGAATTGCCGGGGTTGATGGCTGCGTCGGTTTGGATGAAATTTTCAAATGTGTTGATGCCGAGCTTGTTGCGCCCCAAAGCACTCACAATGCCGCCGGTCACGGTTTGGCCCACGCCAAACGGGTTGCCGATGGCCAGCACCTGGTCGCCAACTTGCAGCGAATCTGAATTGCCCAGAACAATCACCGGGAGTTTGTCAAGGTCGATTTTCAAAATCGCCAGATCGGTGTCGGGGTCGGTGCCGATGACTTTGGCTTTTGTCTTGCGGGAATCGAGCAATATCACTTCAATTTCGTCAGCGCCTTCCACCACGTGGTTGTTCGTCAAGATGTAGCCTTCCGGGCTGATGATTACGCCGCTGCCCAACCCGCCCTGCGGCTCTTCGCGGCCTTGGTCACCGTAGAAAAACTTGAACCATGGGTCGCCCGCATGCGGGTTTTTGGTTGCAGCCTTGCTGGTGCTGATGCTGACGACCGCTGCCGATGCTACCTTTGCCGCCGCGCTGAAGCCGCCGCCCTGTCCGGCGACCAGACCGCGCGCCCCGCCCGCCGGTGCTTCAATTACCGACACTGAGCCAACCGTGCCAAACGAACTGGAAAATGGTCGGCCCTGAATCCATTGCGGCTTGAGCGTGGCCACAACAAAAAGGGCTGCCACCAACACCGTGACGGTTTGAGAAAAGAAAAGCCAAAGTTTGCGCATGGTGCCTGCCGAGGATAGGTTGGGTGAACTGGGGCGGGTTGCAAAGTACAACGAATGTCGCTATTTTGGGACAAGTCTGTAAATTTCCATACTTGGTTGGTGTTTTGTCCATGTCTTGCAACGAACATCGCTTTTTTCGCCAAGTAGCGATAATCAAAATCAAACCTCCAGGAGAACAAAATGAAAGCCCAAAGCGTTCTTGCCACTATTGGCAACACCCCGCACATTCGCGTCAATCGCCTGTTTGGTGCGGCCTGTCATTCGCACCACATCTATATCAAATCCGAGCGCGGCAACCCCGGTGGCTCGATCAAAGACCGCATTGCCCTGGCAATGGTGGAGGCGGCTGAAAAGTCTGGTGACTTGAAACCTGGCGCAACCATCATTGAGTCCACATCGGGCAATACCGGCGTTGGCCTGGCTGTGGTGGCGGCAGTCAAGGGCTACAAGTTGCTGCTGGTCATGCCCGAGTCGATGAGCATTGAGCGCCGCCGCCTGATGCTGGCGTACGGCGCAAGTTTTGACTTGACCCCAAGAGAAAAAGGCATGAACGGCGCGATTGCTCGGGCCAAAGAGCTGGTGGCGCAAACGCCCGGCGCGTGGATGCCGCAGCAGTTTGAAAACCCGGCAAATATTGACATCCACGCTCGCACCACGGCTGAAGAAATATTGGCGGACTTCCCCAACGGTGTGGACTACCTGATAACTGGCGTAGGCACTGGCGGGCATTTGACCGGTGTGGCGCAGGTGCTGAAAGCCAAATTCCCCAACACCAAGGTGTTTGCAGTAGAACCCGCTGCGTCGCCCGTCATCAGCGGCGGCAAGCCGTCACCTCACCCGATTCAGGGTATTGGCGCGGGCTTTATTCCAGCCAATTTGCACGTTAGTTTGCTGGACGGCGTGATTCAGGTCGAAGGCGATGCCGCCAAAGATTTCGCCCGCCGCAGCGCGACTGAAGAAGGCCTGCTGGTCGGTATTTCGTCAGGAGCCACGCTGGCAGCCATTGCGCAAAAGCTGCCTGAGATTCCAGCGGGCAGCACGGTGCTGGGCTTTAATTACGACACGGGTGAGCGCTATTTTTCGGTGGAAGGTTTCCTGCCTTGACACTGGCCCCCACGCTCCCCACTTCGAGTGTCTTTGGCGATTCGCTGCCCCTGCGCTCAGATGACGGGGCGTGCTCTGCTAGGGGCGGCCCGTCGTTGCGGCGCTCTGAACTATTGAGCGCTTTTGACGCACTCCTGCAACCCGAACGCTTTAAAGACTACGGTCCGAACGGCTTGCAGGTCGAGGGCAAGGCCGAGGTGCGCAAAATCGTCTCGGGTGTCACGGCCAGTTTGGCGCTGATTGAAGCGGCTATTGCAGCGCAGGCCGACGCGATCTTCGTCCACCACGGCCTGTTCTGGCGCGGCCAGAGCGGCACCGTCACCGGCTGGATGAAGCAGCGCCTGGCGCTGCTTTTAAAGCACGACGTCAACCTGTACGCCTACCATCTTCCGCTGGACGCCCACCCCGAGCTGGGCAACAACGCGCAATTGGGTTTGCAACTGGGTTTGACGGCCACATCACGCTTCGGCGAGCAAAACCTGGGCTTTTTGGGCGCCAAAACCGACGGCGGCAGCTTCAGTGACGCTTTTGAGCTCTCAGAACACGTAAAAAAGGTATTAAATCGACCTGTAACCCAAGTAATACGGGCGCAAGCAGCTATTAAAAAAATAGCTTGGTGTTCGGGTGGTGCACAAGGTTATTTTGAAGCCGCGATCGCTGCCGGAGCCGAAGCTTTCATCACTGGGGAAATTTCAGAACCGCAAGCCCACTACGCCCGTGAGATGAATGTGACTTTCATCGCCTGCGGCCACCACGCATCTGAGCGCTACGGCGCACCGGCTGTGGCCGCGCATGTGGCGGCGCAGCACGGGCTGGCGCATGAATTTATTGACATAGACAACCCGGCATGACCGAATCAAAAGCTGCCCTGCCGATACTGATCACCATGGGAGATGCCGCCGGCATTGGGCCCGAAATCATTGCCAAGGCCCATCAAACCCACCCAGCTGAAGTGGTGGATTGTGTGGTGGTGGGCGATGTAGCGACGATGCGCCGCGCTGCAGCGCTGCTCAGCCCGTCTTTGGCCTTCCCAGTTGCGCAACTTGAATCGTTGGCAGAGTTCAAGCAGCTACCCAACTGCATTCAGGTGCTTCAAAAATGCGAGCTGCTTGCGCCCGTATCCATTGGGTTGGTGAATGGTTTGGTAGGTCAGGCAGCGGCCGATTGCATTGTCTGGGCGGCGCAGGCGGTGCTAAACGGCGAGGCCGTTGCGATGGTCACCGCGCCCATCCACAAAAAGGCCCTCAGCGCAGCGGGAGGCTGGGCGGCCCGGTTCCCCGGACATACCGAAATGCTGCAATTTGAAGCGGCAAAGTTCTTGCGGAAGCCTGTCCAAGATGTGCCGGTGCGCATGATGCTGGCCAATGATGAAATCAAAACCGTTCTGGTGAGTATTCACATGTCGTTGAAGGATGCCATCGAGGCAGTGACCTTTGAAGGCGTTTTACAAACCCTGCGAATCACCCATGCTGCGTTCGCCAAAAGCCTTGGCCGTGCGCCACACATCGGCGTTGCGGGTTTGAATCCACATGCAGGCGAGGGCGGTTTGTTTGGCAGTGAGGAGCGGACCATCATTGCCCCGGCGATTACAGCGGCTAAGGCTGAAGGCATCAACGCGAGCGGTCCTTTCCCGCCTGACACCGTGTTTATGCGGGCGCGGCAGACGCCAACCAAGCCGGGTGAGTTCGATGTGGTGGTAGCGATGTACCACGACCAGGGCCTGATTCCCGTCAAATATCTGGGAGCAGAGCAAGGTGTGAACATCACACTGGGGTTGCCGCTGGTGCGAACCAGTCCGGACCATGGCACCGCGTTTGACATTGCCGGTACCGGCAAAGCGGATGCGTCCAGCCTGTTGGCAGCGATTCGCATGGCGCGGCAGCTGGCTGATTAAAACTCAGCCTGCAAAATCTGCGTTTGCTGGCCGCTGGAGGCGTTCGCCTCGCGTGTAAGACTTCTTTTAAACAGGGGCCGCGGATCTGGCTCTGCCAGTCCACAGGCGCAGCAGCCCCCTCGGGGGGCACAGAGCTACACGCAGTGAGTGAACCTGGGGGTCTATTTCTTCAGGTTGTCACGAATCTCGCGCAACAGCAGCACGTCTTCAGGCGGCGGTGCGGGGGCTGCAGCTGGGGTTTCACGTTTCAGGCGGTTGACTTGCTTGACCATCACGAAAATGATGAACGCCAAAATAATGAAATTCACCACAATAGTGATGAAATTGCCATAAGCCAGCACGGGAACGCCCGCCTTTTTCAATGCATCTAGGTTCGTAAGCGTACCCGCCGGAATATTGCCCAGCACGATGAATTTGCTTGAAAAATCAAGCGTTCCAAAAATCGCACCTACCACCGGCATGATCAGGTCAGCCACCATGGAGTCAACAATCTTGCCAAACGCAGCTCCAATGATTACGCCAACCGCCAGGTCGATGACATTACCTTTGACGGCAAATTCTTTGAACTCTTGCATTACTCCCATAGCGTTCTCCGATGATTCTAGGTTTGCAGATAATGACTACTTTGGCATTATCCGGAATCGGCATTATGCAGCGTATTGCCCTTTCCTCTGAGGCAACCGGTGCTAAATTGCTGCTACTGCTAAAGCCCGGATGTACTTTTCCTGACAAACCCCGCAAATTGATGCACCAATATTTGCTCCGCTACAATCAAAAAAAATTAATTGTTGTAGCTAATTTCAAGCTAGCCCTTGAAGGAAACCCATGACTGAACTCAGCGCAAACAATGCCGCAGCGGCAGCGCCCCTCGACAAAGACAAAAGAAACTGGATGGTTGCCACCGCAGTAGTTGGCGGAGTCGGCGTAGCCGCGGTAGCCGTTCCATTTGTGAGCACCTTTACCCCGTCCGAACGCGCCAAAGCCGCTGGCGCATCGGTCGAAGTAGATATTTCTGGCATCAAGGCAGGCGAAAAAATCACCGTTGAATGGCGCGGCAAGCCTGTCTGGATCCTCAAACGCACACCAGAACAGCTCGCGGCACTGCCAAAATTAGACGCTTTGCTGGCCGACCCCTTGTCCAAGCGCAAGCCAAGCGAGTTGACACCCGTCTATGCCCGCAATGAGAACCGCTCGATCAAGCCCGAAACCCTCGTGGTGGTGGGTATTTGTTCCCATTTGGGTTGCTCGCCGTCTGATAAATTGACAGCTGGAGCGCAGCCCTCGTTGCCAAATGACTGGGCTGGCGGCTTTTTATGCGCTTGCCACGGGTCGACTTTTGATGTGGCCGGCCGTGTTTATAAAAACAAACCGGCACCAGACAATCTGGAAGTTCCCCCTCATATGTACCTGTCAGACACCCGGCTGCTGATTGGTGAAGATAAAAAGGCCTGAAAGCGGACTGACATTGACCGTTTTCAAAAGACCTCGCCGACCGTGCTTGAAGTCCTTGCTGATTTTTGTGGGCCACTTAGGTTTTAGCAAAAACATCAGACCTGATTCACGCAAAAGCTAAAAATACTTTCGATACAGGACCCTTTATGGCAGCCCAATACAAAGAAATATCCCCTGACGCCCCAATGGGTGCCAAAGCACTGAACTGGCTGGACAACCGATTTCCAGCCAGCAAGTTGTACAACGAACACTTGGGCGAGTACTACGCGCCGAAAAACTTTAACATCTGGTACGTCTTCGGAGCACTGGCCATGTTGGTGCTGGTGATCCAGATCGTCACCGGCATCTTTTTGACCATGCACTACAAGCCCGATGCGGCTCAGGCCTTTGCATCGGTCGAATACATCATGCGCGATGTGCCTTGGGGCTGGTTGGTACGCTACATGCACTCCACCGGCGCGTCAGCGTTTTTTGTGGTCGTGTATCTGCACATGTTCCGTGGTTTGATTTACGGCAGCTACCGCAAGCCGCGCGAATTGATCTGGGTTTTCGGTTGCGCCATTTTCCTGTGCCTGATGGCCGAGGCGTTTATGGGTTATTTGCTGCCATGGGGTCAGATGAGCTACTGGGGCGCACAGGTGATCGTTAACCTGTTTGCTGCCATCCCGTTTATCGGTCCTGACCTGGCACTGCTCATCCGCGGCGATTACGTGGTTGGTGACGCTACGCTGAACCGCTTTTTTGCCTTTCACGTGATTGCCGTGCCGCTGGTTCTTTTAGGCCTGGTGGCCGCACACATCATTGCGCTGCACGAAGTCGGGTCAAACAACCCTGACGGCGTCGAAATCAAAGGGCCAAACGCACCTAAAGACGCCAACGGTCACCCACTTGACGGCATTCCGTTTCACCCGTATTACACGGTGCACGACATTCTGGCGGTCAGCGTGTTTCTATTGGTGTTCACTGGTATTGTTTTCCTTGCGCCTGAGCTCGGCGGCTACTTTCTGGAATACAACAATTTCATCCCCGCTGACCCGTTGAAGACTCCTGCACACATTGCGCCGGTTTGGTATTTCACCCCGTACTATTCGATGTTGCGTGCTATCACCAGTGAAATGATGTATGTCATGATGGCTTGCACGATCGCTGGTGCCGGACTCATCGTGACCCGGGTCAAGATGGCCAGCATGTTCAAAATCGTTATTGTTGGCGGAGCAGCCGCTGCAGTAGCCGCAATGTGGTTCATTGATGCCAAGTTCTGGGGTGTCGTCGTCATGGGCGGCGCAGTGATGATTCTGTTCGCGCTGCCATGGCTTGACTACAGCGAAGTCAAATCCATTCGCTACCGTCCGTCGTGGAACAAGTACCTCTACGGCGCGTTCATTTTCATGTTTTTTGTGCTGGGTTACCTCGGCATTCAAGCGCCTGGCGTTTGGGGCGTGGTAGCAGGTCAAGACATTGCGGAACGCGTGTCGCAATTGTTTACCCTCGGCTACTTCGGCTTTTTCCTCTTGATGCCATGGTGGAGTCGCCTTGGCGAGTTCAAGCAGGTACCTGATCGCATCGTTTTTGCAGCCCACTAAGGCTGAAATTCAGTTATGAAAAAATTCTTATCCGGTTTGTTGTTGTCTTTAGGACTGGTGTTTGGCGCACAAGCGGCTGGCGGCGGCATTGCATGGGACAAGGCGCCCAATAAAACCAACGACATGGTGGCACTGCAAAACGGCGCCAAAATGTTTGTTAATTATTGCCAAAACTGTCATGCTGCTGCTTACATGCGATTTAACCGCCTGAAAGATCTTGGCCTGACCGAACAGCAGATCAAAGACAACTTGCTGTTCAGCACCGACAAAATTGGCGAGACCATGAAGGTGTCAATGGACGTCAAGAACGCCAAAGATTGGTTCGGAGTCATTCCACCCGATTTGACTTTGGTTGCGCGGTCTCGGTCTGACTTTGGCAGGGGTACCGGCGCCGACTATCTTTATACCTACCTGCGCACCTATTACCGTGACGATACCAAAGCGACGGGGTGGAACAACCTCGCGTATCCAAATTCCGCCATGCCGCACGTTCTGTGGGAGCTGCAAGGGGAGCGCAAACCAGTGTACGAAGAGGCCATGGAGCACGGCCAGAAGGTATCCGTTCTAAAGAGCTGGCAGCAGGTCACTCCGGGCACGATGACACCGCTACAGTTTGACCAGTCGATGGGTGATTTGGTCGGGTATTTGCAGTGGATGAGTGAGCCAGTCCAGAATAACCGCGTTCGCATTGGTATCTGGGTTTTACTGTTTTTATTGATCCTGACTTTCGCAGCATGGCGCCTCAATGCGGCATTCTGGAAAGACGTCAAGTAAAATCTCAGGTTCATTTGGGTCGCGCGCAAAGTGCGGCCTAGCTCATCTTCAGTGGAAGGCACCAGGTCTCAAACCTTGGCCTCCACTTTTTTGTTTTCAGGAGTCCTTGCATCATGATGGTTTTATATTCAGGCACGACATGTCCCTTTTCGCACCGCTGCCGGTTTGTGCTGTTTGAAAAAGGCATGGACTTTGAGATCCGCGACGTCGACCTGTACAACAAGCCAGAAGATATCAATGTGATGAACCCTTATGGGCAGGTTCCGATTCTGGTCGAGCGTGATTTGATTTTGTACGAGTCAAATATCATCAATGAATACATTGACGAGCGCTTTCCCCACCCGCAGTTGATGCCGGGCGACCCGGTTGACCGTGCTCGCGTTCGATTGTTTTTGCTTAACTTTGAAAAAGAACTGTTCGTGCACGTCAACACCCTGGAGTCCCGCGCATCTAAAGGCAACGAAAAGGCGCTGGAAAAAGCCCGCTCGCACATCAAGGACCGTTTGACGCAGCTCGCGCCAATCTTCCTCAAGAACAAATACATGCTGGGTGACAACTTTTCAATGTTGGACGTGGCGATCGCTCCACTGCTGTGGCGCCTGGATTACTATGGTATTGACCTGTCGAAAAACGCTGCGCCCTTGTTGAAGTACGCAGAGCGGATTTTCTCCCGTCCCGCTTACATTGAAGCATTGACCCCGTCAGAAAAGGTCATGCGCAAGTAATATGGCCCCCACGCTTTGCACCTCGTGTCATGCGCTGCCCCTTGCTGGCCGCCACTCGCTTGAGGCCTCTCTTCTGTCGCCTGTCCGAACCTTCTCAAGCAGATTCAGAGCCGCATGGTTCAGCCTCTCGGGGGCCACTGCGCCTGCGATCTGGCAAAGCAAGTCTCGCGGTCTCTGCTTGCCGGGGAAGCTCAATTTGATCGCTGTGACTAGTTTTCTAGTGAAGTGCTGACTTGGCCAACCTCATGAACTCGCCGGAAATTACGTCAACACGGCCGTACCTTATAAGGGCGCTGTATGAGTGGTGCACCAACAACGGGCTAACGCCTTACGTTGCGGTAGCGGTTGATGAAACTGTGCAGGTGCCGCGCGAGTACGTCAAGAACAACGAAATAGTTCTGAACATCAGCTTTGATGCAACGTCGTCGCTGAAGTTGAGCAACGATTTCATTGAATTCAAAGCGCGCTTTGCCGGTAGTTCGCGAGAAATCATGGTGCCTATTGGGCGTGTCATAGCTATTTATGCAAGAGAAAATGGCCAGGGTATGTCGTTTCCGATGGGTGCAGCCAGCATGGAGCGTCAAGAAGAACCCTCAGAGGTTGCAACTGCAATCCCGTCGCTTTCAGTGGTTGGGGATTCAGCCGAAGCGCAGGGTGAAGAAAACAAGGTTGTGCATTTGGTGCAGGGAGACAACGTCGTCAACAATAAAGACTCTGACGGAGACGTTGATCCGCCCGAGCCCACCAAACCGCAAAAGAGCGGACCGCCCTCTTTAAAGCGTGTGAAATGACAATTGCAAGTTGGCAAGCGGCTGTACTCAAGTAAAATAACGATGTGCCGATTTAGCTCAGTTGGTAGAGCAACCGCCTTGTAAGCGGTAGGTCATCAGTTCGATTCCGATAATCGGCACCATTCGCTATTTAAGGGCGCTCTTTTGGTCTAACTGTATTCAGGGTAGTACCTTAAGCCGAATTGAATTAATTGTTCTTCCCTCGGCTTTCAGCCTGGCCAAGAGCAAAGGAGACAGTTGACGAAGTTTTGCAGCTGCCGCATTTCCGGACACCAGCAGACACCAGACATCGCCGTCAATTGGGCCAGCCTTGACGGCTGGAAGCATCGCTACAGGGATCAGCGACCTCACTTCGATAAAGCGGTCGCTGGACTCTTTAACGAGGTCGGAAAGCAGGCCCAAAGCTTCAGAGTTTTCTACCGCGGTGCGGATAGGAATGGCGCGCTGTGTAGCGGAGGCCGTGAGCGGACGATAGTTGCGGATCACAGCGTTTTATTTGAAAGATAAAAGATGCATTTGATTATCACGGATGCCTGGCTTGCTAAGAGTAGACCGATTTATTTGACCGGCCCCCGCCTGATTGCCGCAGGGGCTTGTGCCTCGCTGGTGTTGATGCTGGTGGCTGCTGGTCTGTACCACTGGGTTTTTTTAAAAGGTGCCCGTGACGGCTGGCCAGTGGTGGGGACGCTTGTCAAGCTGGTTGTAAAGGACGAATCTGAACAACGTGATCGATTTTTGCGCGAAAACCTGGACGTGATCGCCAAGAGGCTGGGCGAAATGCAGGCCAAGATGCTGCAGCTTGAAGCGCTTGGCGAGCGGGTGTCTGGCCTGGCTGGCGTCAGTCCTGCTGAAATTAAGCGGCCGATGGGTAGCGGCGGCGCGTTGGTTGGTAGCCGGTCGTTGACCATGGACGAGTTGCAGGCCACGTTGGCAGACCTGGACAAACTGACGGATGAGCGCGTTGACCTTATGACACTGATGGAGTCACGCCTGTTTGACCAGAAGATAAAAGCCTTGATGGTGCCAACCCAGCAACCGGTCACTGACAGCGTTTTGGGCTCTGCGTTTGGCTGGCGCATCGACCCCATGAACGGTCGATCGGCGCTTCACACTGGCCTGGATTTTTCTGCCGAGCAGGGAACCGGCATATTGGCAGCAGCGGGCGGTGTGGTGGTGGTGCAGGAATACCACCCCACCTATGGAAACATGGTGGAAATTGACCATGGCAACGACCTTATTACTCGTTATGCGCACGCTTCGAGGTCACTGGTCAAAAAAGGGGATGTGATAAAACGAGGACAAAAAATTGCGGAGGTTGGCTCGACCGGCCGCTCTACCGGACCCCACCTTCACTTTGAGGTTTTGGTGCAGGGCGTATTTCAAGACCCGCAGAAATTCTTGCTTGCCGGGCGAAATTTGCCAGCAGAGAATCTGGCGTCGGCTAAATCGTCAAGACCCAGCAAATCAAGTCTGGCCGAACGTCAAAAATAGTCTTCTCGCGGCGGGTAAAATCCCCAATCTGCACATGGTTGAACTCCGCCATGCTGCCCTTACCTAATTTCATACTAATTAACGGAATCTGGTCGCGTTGCCTGCTCATGGGGGCTGCAAGGCGGCCTTGCATTTATGGCGACCACTTTTCTTACCAAAATCTTCGGCAGCCGCAACGACAGGCTGCTAAAAACTTACAGCAAATCCATCGAGCGCATCACTGCGCTAGAGCCGCAGTACGAAAAGCTTGACGACGAACAGCTGCGCGCAAAAACGCAGGAGTTCAAAGATCGCATAGCCAGCGGCGAGTCACTTGACCAGGTTTTGCCGGAAGCTTTTGCCGTAGTCCGCGAAGGTGGCAAGCGCGCAATGAAAATGCGGCACTTTGATGTGCAGATGCTGGGCGGCATGTCGCTACACAACGGCAAGATTTCAGAAATGGGTACCGGCGAAGGTAAAACCCTGACGTCCACCTTGCCGGTTTACCTAAACGCGCTCACAGGCAATGGCGTGCATGTCGTAACGGTCAATGACTATTTGGCCAACCGGGACGCGCGCTGGATGGGCAAGTTGTACAACTTCCTTGGGCTCACGGTAGGCATCAACTTGCCGAATATGGATCGGGCAGAAAAGCAGGCCGCTTATCGCTGCGACATCACTTACGGCACCAACAACGAATACGGCTTTGACTATTTGCGCGACAACATGGTGTACGAGCCTGCAGACCGCGTACAGCGCGGACTGAACTTCGCCATTGTTGACGAGGTTGATTCCATTTTGATCGATGAGGCACGCACACCGCTTATCATCAGCGGGCAAGCGGAAGACCACACAGCGATGTACCTGGCCATGAACCAAGTGGTGCCCGCGCTGACGTTGCAAATCGGCGAGGCTGATCCGCGCACCGGCGAAGGCGTAACCCAGCCGGGCGACTTTACGTTAGATGAAAAAACGCACCAGGTGTTTCTGACTGAGCAAGGCCACGAAAACGCCGAGCGTATTTTGTTTGAATTGGGACTGATTCCAGAAGGCGCAACACTCTACGACCCGGCCAACATTACGCTGGTGCACCATCTGTATGCCGCACTGCGAGCCCAACACCTGTACCACCGCGATCAACACTATGTAGTGCAAGACGGCGAAAGCGGCGGTAAAGAAATTGTGATCGTCGACGAATTCACGGGTCGCCTGATGTCCGGCCGCCGCTGGAGCGAGGGCTTGCACCAAGCCGTTGAGGCGAAAGAAGGCGTGCCGATTCAGGCCGAAAACCAAACGCTTGCGTCCATCACATTCCAGAACTATTTCCGCCTTTACGCCAAGCTCGCCGGCATGACTGGAACTGCTGACACCGAGGCGTTTGAGTTCTCTGAAATTTACGGCCTTGAAACCACGATCATCCCGCCCAACCGGATGAGCAGGCGCGAAGACCAGCTCGACCGTGTGTACAAAACCACCCGCGAAAAATACGAAGCCGCCATCAAGGATATTCGTGAGTGTTATGAGCGTGGTCAGCCCGTGCTGGTGGGTACGACGTCGATTGAAAACTCGGAAATTATTGATGAGTTGCTGAACAAGGAAAACCTGCCGCACCAAGTGCTTAACGCCAAACAGCACGCGCGTGAGGCCGATATCGTGGCGCAAGCGGGTCGCGCCAAAATGGTGACGATTGCCACCAACATGGCTGGCCGCGGCACCGACATTGTGCTGGGGGGCAACGTAGAAAAGCGCATTGAAGCGGTCGAAGCCGATGAAACGCTGGACAGCGCGGAGAAAGAAAAAGAAATAGTGCGTCTGCGCGCAGAATGGGCCGCAGAGCACGAGCAAGTCAAGTCGCTTGGAGGCCTGCGCATCATTGCCACCGAGCGGCATGAATCGCGCCGTATTGACAACCAGCTGCGCGGCCGATCCGGCAGGCAAGGTGACAACGGCTCGTCACGGTTTTACTTGAGCCTTGACGATTCGTTGATGCGCATTTTCGCGGGTGACCGCGTGAAGTCCATCATGGACCGGCTGAAAATGCCCGATGGAGAAGCCATTGAGGCGGGCATCGTGACCCGCAGCATCGAATCTGCGCAGCGCAAGGTGGAAGCGCGTAACTTTGACATGCGCAAGCAACTGCTTGAATATGATGACGTGGCCAACGACCAGCGTAAAGTTATTTACCAGCAGCGCAACGACATCATGGACGCTGCCAGCCTGACAGACCAGATCAAGTCGCTTCGCGAGGGCTGTTTTACAGATTTGACACGCCAGTACGTGCCGGTTGAAAGCGTTGAAGAGCAGTGGGATATTGCGGGACTGGAGAAGGTGCTGCGCGACGATTGGCAAGTCGAGTTGCCGCTTGCCCAAGATCTTGAAAAATCATCGACCGTTGTAGACGAAGACATTGTTGAGAAAGTGCTGGCCGCAACGAACGCAGCATTCGGTGAAAAGCTGGCGCTTATTGGTGAAGAAAATTTCCTTCAGTTCAAGCGCATGGTGTTGCTGCAAAGCATCGACACGCATTGGCGTGAACACTTGAGCTCGCTTGACTATTTGCGCAAGGGCATCCATTTGCGCGGCTACGCGCAAAAGCAACCGAAGCAAGAGTACAAGCGTGAAGCGTTTGAGCTGTTCGGGCAACTGCTCGACAGCGTCAAGAACGAAGTGACCAAAACTCTGATGACAGTGAAGATTCAGTCCCCCGATCAGCTCAACCTGGCCGCTGAAGCAATTGAGAACCGGGGCGAAAACATTGCCAACGTGACCTACACCGCGCCCACTGAATCGGGCGATACTGAAACCCGGGCGGCACAAGCAATGTTGAGCGGGCCCGAGGACACGGCGTTACCCCCTGAGGTGATGCAGCGAACCGGCCGCAACGACCCATGCCCGTGCGGTTCGGGCAAAAAATTCAAGCAGTGCCACGGCAAGCTGACGTAAACACTTTTTTCAGGAGCCCAGCGGATGCCCGTCAACTTTGTAGCTACGCCCGCCGCCGATTTGTTTGTTATTCCCGGTGTGCGCTGGGGCATCACTGAAGCAGGAATCAAAAAAGCCAACCGCAAGGATTTGGCAGTGCTGCTGTTAGACGACGGCGCATCGGTTGGTGCAGTTTTTACGCAAAACAAATTCTGTGCTGCGCCAGTGCAAATTTGCAGAGACCATCTGGCGAAGAACAACGGGCAGAGCCTGGGCATTCGCGCGATGGTCATCAACACCGGAAATGCCAACGCGGGCACCGGTGCCGACGGCTTGACGCGGGCGCAAGCCACGTGCATCGCGCTGGCGCGCGAGCTGAATGTTTCGCCTGAGCAAATTTTGCCGTTTTCAACTGGCGTCATCATGGAGCCGCTGCCTTACGAGCGCATAGAAGCCGGCTTGCCCGCAGCGATTGCCAACGCCAGGCCGGACAGCTGGGGCGATGCGGCCGAAGCCATCATGACCACCGACACGGTTGCCAAGGCGTTTTCAAAGCGCATCACCCTTCGCGGTGTGCCAGTGGCCATTACTGGCATCAGCAAAGGCGCCGGCATGATTCGCCCCAACATGGCAACGATGCTGGGCTTTATGGCCACCGACGCCTGCGTATCGCAAGCCATCATGGGGCAATTGGCACGCGAGCTGGCTGAAAGCTCGTTCAACCGCGTCACGGTGGACGGCGACACATCGACCAATGATTCGTTTGTGGTCGTCGCCAGCAACCAGGCCAATCACGCGCCCATCATGTCGCTGGCCAGCGCTGACGGGCAGGCGCTGCGCGCCGCCATGCTTGAAGTTGCGATAAAACTTGCGCAGGCCATTGTGCGCGATGGCGAAGGCGCAACCAAGTTCATCACCATCAACGTTGCAGGCGGCAAGACCGGCGAAGAATGCCGCAAAGTCGCTTACGCAATTGCCCATTCGCCACTGGTGAAAACCGCTTTTTTTGCCAGCGACCCAAACCTGGGCCGCATTCTGGCTGCAGTGGGTTACGCGGGCATTGACGATCTGGACCAAACCAGAATAAATTTGTATTTAGACGATGTGCTCGTTGCCAAAAACGGTGGCAGGCACGTGGACTATGTAGAAGCCGATGGCCAGCGCGTGATGAAGCAAAGCGAAATCACGGTGCGCGTTGAGCTGGGCCGTGGCGATGCAACGGACACGGTCTGGACCTGCGATTTGTCTTACGACTACGTGAAAATCAACGCAGACTACCGCAGTTAACTTGCAAATTTAAAAGCGCCATGAATGAACATTTTGAACGGCTCATCGTAAGAGCTGAAGCGCTGATTTCCCGCATTGAATCGGTGCTGCCACAGCCTCTGAACGCACCTGACTGGTCGGCATCCAACGCTTTTCGATACCGCAAACGCAGCTCGGGCCACGGCAACCTGGAGCCGGTCAAACACATTGGCCATATGGCGTTGGGTGACTTGAAAGAAATCGACGACCAGAAAGAAAAAATCCAGCGCAACACCGAGCAATTTGTGAGCGGAATGCCTGCGAACAACGTGCTGTTGACTGGCTCGCGCGGAACCGGCAAATCCTCCCTCATCAAAGCTTGCTTGAATGAATACGCACCGCGCGGTTTGCGTTTGATTGAAGTCGATAAAGCCGACCTGACCGACTTGCCAGACATTGTGGACGTGGTTAGCGACTTGCCGGAAAAATTTATTGTTTTTTGTGACGACCTGAGCTTTGAAGAGGGCGAGCCTGGCTACAAAGCGCTCAAGTCGATTCTGGATGGATCGATTGCAGCCGCTACGCCTAACGTGCTGATTTACGCCACCAGCAACCGCCGCCACTTGCTGCCCGAGTACATGACCGAGAACCTGACGTATACCCATACCGAAGACGGTGAAGTGCACCCCGGCGAAGTGGTGGAAGAGAAAATTTCGCTGTCAGAGCGGTTTGGTTTGTGGGTCAGCTTTTACCCCTTCAGCCAGGACGAATATCTCACCATCGTGGCCCAGTGGCTTTCGTCATTTGGCGTTGATAAAGCGGCGATTGAAGCGGCCCGGCCTGCCTCATTGGTATGGGCTTTGGAGCGCGGTTCGCGCAGCGGCCGAGTTGCCTACCAATTTGCCCGGGACTACGCCGGAAAACATCCAGGCGCTTGACGTGACGGTACTGGTAGCCGACGCTGGCCGTCCACGCGAAGGTGGCGCAAACCGCAAAACCGTCGACGTTGCAGTCGGCGTGCTGATTCAGCCCAGCGGCGACTTTTTGCTGACGTCACGACCACCCGGCAAGGTGTACGAAGGCTATTGGGAGTTCCCAGGGGGCAAACTGGAGGCAGGCGAGACAGTCGAGCAGGCCCTGCGCCGCGAGCTGATCGAAGAAATCGGCATCACGATTGGCCTGGTTTATCCCTGGAAGGTCGAGCTGGTCGACTACCCGCACGCTTTGGTTCAGCTGCACTTTTGCAAGGTGTTCGACTGGACGGGCGAGCTGCACATGCGTGAAAGCCAATCGTTTGCGTGGCAATCCTTGCCAGTTAAGGTAGCGCCTGTTTTACCCGGAACGATTCCGGTTTTGCAGTGGTTTGCTGCGGAACGCGGGTTTACTGAGCCGATTTTCACTGCTTCATTTGCTACATAGTTTATAGCTGTCTGCGCCTGTATTTATTGGGCTAGGTGCACTTTTTGTTTAAAATTCGGGTGGTTTTCGGCTCAAAGCGCTTTGCGCCCCAGTAATCCACCCAGTTTGCGCACCAGCCATTTCGGCGCGGTGCGCGAGCCAATCACCAGTGCCTGATTCACCACCCCGGGCACGCAAATCGCGTCGCCACGCATGCAGGCATTGAACGCGTCTTGCGCCACTGTTTCTGCCTGCCCGACCATAAAACCGGGAATCTGGCTGACCTTGCTGTTGGCTCCCGCTGCAGCGCCGAGCATGGCGGTGGCCGTTATGCCACGGCAGAGTGTGGTGACGCTTATGCCGTTTGCCTTGAGCTCTTCTGCCAACGATTCGCCCAGCGACAACGCATACGCCCTGGTTGCCGCATAGGTCGCCAGCGTCGGCACTGGCTGGCAGGCCGCAATTGACGTTACGTTCAGTATCCGCACGGTTTTTCCTGTAGCAGAGTGCCAACCCATGAACTGGAGCGCCTTCGTTGGCAACTATTGCGAGCGCCTGCTGCCCGGCTCCTCGGACGAGCCCCTCAACGCAGTCAGCAATCTGGCCCCGTGGGCGGCGGCCTGGCTGGCGTGGCGGGGCTGGCAGCAGGTGCCCGGCGCAGCCGCAGGCTAGTTGGCGGCCTGGACTATTTTGCTGGCGATGTGCGCACACAGCGCGGTTTTAAAACTGCCATCTACCCCTGCCCTGGTTGCGGCAGCTGACAGCTTTGCGGTCAGCATGAGCCTGCGCCAGCTCGATTTGCCGCTTTGCAGCGATCGGCGGTGGGGCACCCACTTTGCGTGGCATGTATTGAACGCGGTGACGCTGGGCTGGACCAGCTGGGCAACGGAACAGCTTGAGCTGGCCAAACGCGCACATGACTTGAGTACTATATATTTAATAGCTGGTTGCACCCATCTTTATTGCGCTAAAGGCATACTTGTCACATATATTACTTGACGACAGTTGCAGCCCGGCGCGCGTGCGACTAGCATTCTGCAGGGCAGCTGCGTAACTCCGCCAAGCATCATTTTTCAAGTAAAAAGCATCTCCAGCGCCCTAAATATGCGTGTGAGCAGCTACGTAAATAATAGCAAATACTGGAATGACCACCAGACTGTTTTCATAGGCACTTACCAATCATTCAGGAAATCAGGCGAATCCGTTAGCTACGGTGCATCGGGCTTGGGACTTGAAACATCGCGCGCCTTGGCCAGCGCTGGAGCTTCGCTTACGCTGGCGGTGCGCAATCTCGCGCAGGGTCAGGCGGGCGCAGATGTGCTGCGCGCAGCGTATCCTGCGGCACAAGTTTCAGTGGGTTTGCTCGACTTGAGCAAGCTGACCAGCGTGCGTGAATTTGCCGCTGACTGGATGGCCTCAATCGCATCGCTCGACATCTTGATCAACAACGCAGCCATCATGGCTCGCCCATTGACGCAGTCTCGCAAGGGGTGGGAGGCCCAATTTGCCACCAACCATTTGGGCCATTTTGTGTTGACTACTGCCCTGTTGCCCGCCCTTCACAAAGCAGCACAAAAAACCGGCGATGCGCGCGTGGTGTGCCTGAGCTCTTCCGCGCACAAAATCTCTGGCGTGGAGTTTGACGAGATCCACTTCGAGCGCCGCGAGTACAACAAATGGAAGGCCTACGGCTAAGCGAAAAGCGCCAACGCCTTGATGGCGCTCGGCCTGCACCTGCGCTACGCAGGCCGCGGCATTACCGCCAACGCGGTGCACCCTGGCGGCATCATGACGGGTTTGCAAAAGTTTTTGCCCACACAAGAAATGCGCGCGCTGGGTTGGCTGAAAACCGACGACACGCCGCTGGATATTTTTAAAACACCGCAGCAAGGCGCACCTACCAGCATTTGGGCCGCCACTGCGCCACGGCTTTTGGGCAATGGCGGGTTGTACCTTGAAGACTGCCAGCAAAGCGTTCTGGTGGAGCCTGGTAACCGGGTATCGGGCTACTCGGCGCACATTGCCGATGCGGTCGCAGATGAGCGCTTGTGGGCGATGTCCGAGACGATGGTGGCGATGTAACTGATCGGATATTGGCCGATTACTGCATAAATCAGGCCCCGCAAACTTCAGCAGTGGGCTTGGTAAAGTACGGTGTTGTTCAACACCAAGCTTTCAGGCGGTGCCCACAACATGATTTCAAAACATATTCCGCACGCGGCAGGCTTGCTTCTCGCCTTGCTTTGCACCGTTGCATACGCACAACCGCAAAATTTTGCAGACCCAGTCAAGCTGGCCAACATCGCCCTGGGCGATGAGCAGGGATCCGTTGCGGTAGGTGTTTTAAAAGCGGGCACAGCCCGGCTTGCGTTTCTGACGCGAGATGGCAAAAACGCGGCTGTTGCTACATCAGCAGATGGCTCACCCGTTGCAGCACCGCCCAAAGTCGTTGAGGAGCAATTGTTTGAAATTGGCTCGATCACCAAAGTTTTTACAGGTTTGCTATTGGCGCAAGCTGTAGAAAAAGGGGAGCTGTCATTAGACGATTCGCTGGGCAAGTTGCTGGCAGGCACAGTGAGTTTTCAGTCATCTGCTACCGCCGCAATCTCTTTGCGGCAATTGATCACCCACAGCTCTTGCTTGCCAAGATCTGCACCGGGCCTAACTGAGTCCTTAGGCGCTGAGAACCCTTACGCTAACTTCACGCGCATTGAGCTGTGGAATGATTTAGGCAAGATCAAGCTGGAGTCATCGCCGCCCTGCGCGGCGGTCTACAGCAATTTGGGGCTGGCCGTAGTTGGTGAATTGCTTTCGCATCGGTATAACAAACCGTGGACCGATTTGGTGAGCGAGCGCATCACCCAACCGCTGGGTATGAAAGATACCGTGCAGACCTTAGGTGACAAAACCGTCAGATTTGCGCAGGGCTATAACAACCAAGCCAAAGTTGCAGGTTGGGAATTTAAAGCGTTTTCTGGCGCAGGAGCGCTGCGCTCAACCGCGAGCGACATGCTTATTTTCAGCCGAGCCATGATGGCAGGCAGCACCGGACCGCTCGGGCCAGCCAGCCAAAGAATGCTGGAACCATTGGGGCGATTTCAATTTGGTCAAATTGGCTACGCTGTCTTTATTCGGGGGGCTGGCGAAAATCGAAGTTACCTGCATGATGGGCAGACAGCAGGCTACCGGTCACAGTGGATCATCTCGCCAAGTACCCAAGAAGCTGTCATTGCGTTGACCAGCAATTCACACGCACCGACTGCAAGAATGCAAAATTTGCTTATGGCAGGTCGTTACCCAATCACAGCCCAAGCAAGCAAGACACTTGTTGATAACCTGGGCGAATATGCAGGCACTTACCGTTTAGACAAAAGCACCGCTGTAGTTTTCGTTGTCCAAGACGCTCAAATTTACCGTCGCATCACCGGCGGCGGTTTCCGTATGCTGCTACCCGCAGGCAAGGATGTTTTTTTAGACGAAGACGTTGGTGTGCAATATGTTTTTAATCGCAACAACGGTGCCTTGGCAAGCTTGAGCTACACACAAGGCGGAGGCGGCTTTACAGCGCTAAAAACGACTGAACCCGCGCCGGCCGAAGCAGTAGTCAACTCGGGAAAAGCCAAAGAATTTGTGGGTCGCTACCTACTTGAACGCAGCTTAAGGCGCAATATTGATTTCGACGTCAAGGAAGAAGGCGGGCAAATCCTGGTTCGCAGCAGCAACTGGCAGCGCAGACCAGTGTTCCCTAAAACGGGGCAGAGCGAAAGATTTTTCTATGATGCGCCGAACGTGGAGATTCAGTTTGAGAGAAACGGCGAAGGAAAAGTCATTGCCCTCACTTTGCATGAGGGCGGCGTCTTCCGATTGGCGAAAGTACCTGAATAAACCAATTTACAAAAAGAAAAAACCCCTTTCGGAGCTTTTTCATTAAATTGGCGGAAGCTGTGAGATTCGAACTCACGGAGGACTCGCATCCTCGGCAGTTTTCAAGACTGCTGCATTCAACCGCTCTGCCAAGCTTCCAAGCTTTCAAGCCGCTTAGTTTAACCTTTGTCGGCGCCTGCAATAGGGCTGGCATTAAAAAAGGGCAACCTTCACGCTGTTTGCAGCATGCCTTTTGTTTCAATAAACGCCACCACTTTAGCCAGCCCTGCATTGGTTTTCAGGTTGGTCATGACAAACGGCTTGAGGCCTTTGGCTGTGGTGCGCATGCGAATGGTGTCTTGCTCCATGACGTTCAGGTCAGCCCCCACGTAGGGCGCCAGGTCGGTTTTGTTGATCACAAACAAGTCACTTTTGGTAATGCCTGGGCCGCCCTTGCGCGGGATTTTCTCGCCTGCGGCTACGTCAATCACGTAAATCGTCAGGTCGCTCAGCTCGGGGCTGAAGGTGGCGGCAAGGTTGTCGCCGCCGGATTCGACAAAGACCACGTCGGCGTTGGGGAAGTCGACGAGCATGCGGTCAATCGCTTCCAGATTGATGGACGCGTCTTCACGTATGGCGGTGTGCGGGCAGCCACCCGTTTCAACGCCCATGATGCGCTCTGCATCCAGCGCGCCGCTGACGGTGAGGATGCGTTGGTCTTCCTTTGTGTAGATGTCGTTGGTGATGGCTACCAGGTCGTATTGGGCTTTCATGGCTTTGCATAGCATTTCCAGCAGCGTGGTTTTGCCTGAGCCGACGGGGCCGCCAATGCCTACGCGCAGGGGCGGTAGTTTTTTGGTTCGGTTGGCAATGTGGTGCATGGGAGATGTCGTATTCATGATCGAAAAAGCCTTGAGTATTGGATTTCGTGTTGTGCAGACAGTATCGCCAGCATGGGTGAAAAGGCCTGGCGTGCATCATCAGGCAAATCCGTGGCGGTTTGCACCGCTGCCGGAATGTGCAGACTGAGTCGAGCCAATATGCGCTGGCCAGCGGTTTGACCCAGTGGTACAGATTTAATGGCCGCTTGCACCATGTTTTCTGCCCAGCCAAAAGCGTAGGTCAGCAGGCAGTCGCGAGCGCTGGCCTGAGTTTGCGCAGCAGCCAGTGCAAAAGTAACCGGGTAGGTGGGCGGTAATTGTTCGCAATAGCTTAGTTGCGCCGCATCAACGCCGTCATGGTTGCGCAACCAGTTGCACAGCGAGCGGCCCATTTGCTCAGCCTGCGCACGCAGCTCGCTGGTTTCGCGGGTTTGCAGCAGCCAGTCATTGAGCTGGGTGATTCGGCTTAACTGGCTACTCCGCCACGCGGGGATGGCTTGCGCTATCACTGCCAGGTCCCCACGCGCTAGCGTCAGTTGAAGCTGGTCGCAAAGCCAACTGACAAGCCATTCGTTTGTTCTGTCGTTTGCTATATTTTCAGGAGCGGCTTGCGCCCGTAAAATGGCGGATTCAAGCCCTTCTGAGTATGAAAAACCACCCACAGGCAAGGCTGGTGAGGCCAGCCAGATCAATTGCAGCAAGCTGGCGGCAGGTAGCGTCATGTCTGACTGTGGCACAGCGCACAAGTCAGTGGTGATGGCTGTGACCATGGTTGCAATCAGGCCCATGCACATGAGGCTTGGCTTCAACTGGGGCAGGTGCTTCAACATGCGAATGACCACCAGCACTGTACGCACCGCCCTCAGGCTCAAACGCTTCACTTACTTCATTCACGATCAAATGCATGGACCGCAGCAGATCAGCCAGCACATGGTCGGGCTCGATTTTCAGGTGATCCGGTTTGAGTTCAATTGGTACATGGCGGTTGCCCAAATGGTAGGCAGCGCGGGTCAGGTCAAACGGTGTGCCGTGCGCAGTGCAGGCCGTGATGCGCAGCACGGCCTGTGGTGAAGCAATGACTTTCACCATGCTGCCGTCTTCAGCAAGCAGCACATCACCGCCTCGCACCAGCGTGCCGCGTGGCAGAAATACGCCAAGCTGCCTGCCCAATGAGTCAGCGCCATCAAAGCGGCTTTTTTGCCGTGTGTCCCAGTCCAGCTCGATGGTGGATGCACGTTTGACAAGTACCGGCGCCAAGCCCGCCCCTTGAGGAATGATTTTTGAAATCTGCAGCATTCAATCTTTCAATAAAACTCAGAACAGGAAGTACCGCTGCGCCATCGGCAAACTGGTCGCGGGCTCGCAGCTTAACAATTGCCCATCTGCACGCACCGCATAAGTCTGCGCATCAATTTCCATTTTTGGCAGATAGGCGTTGTGAATCATGTGTTGCTTGCGCACGCTGCGGATGTTTTTCACGGCACTTAAATTTTTGGCCAGACCGAATTTGTCTTTGATGCCCGCTCTAAGGCCAGCTTGCGATACAAAGGTGAGTGAGCCTTTGGCAATAGCGCCGCCAAACGCACCAAACATGGGGCGGTAGTGTACGGGCTGCGGCGTGGGGATAGACGCATTTGGGTCGCCCATCGCCGCCATGGCTATAAAGCCGCCTTTTAAAATGACGGAGGGTTTGACTCCGAAGAACGCGGGCTTCCAAACCACCAAGTCAGCCCACTTGCCGACTTCAATCGAGCCCACTTCATGCGAAATGCCGTGGGCAATCGCTGGATTGATGGTGTACTTGCTGATGTAGCGCTTGACGCGAAAGTTGTCAGACCTGTTCGTATCGCCTTCGAGTTTGCCGCGCTGCTGCTTCATCTTGTGCGCGGCCTGCCAGGTGCGAATGATGACCTCGCCCACACGTCCCATGGCCTGGCTGTCGCTGCTCATCATGCTGATCGCGCCCAGGTCATGTAGCACGTCTTCGGCGGCAATGGTCTCTTTGCGGATGCGGCTCTCAGCAAAGGCCAGGTCTTCGGCAATGCCTGCGTCGAGGTGATGACAGACCATCAGCATGTCAACATGCTCGTCAAGCGTGTTGACGGTGTAGGGCATGGTCGGGTTGGTAGAGCTGGGCAAAAAGTTCGCTTCGCCCACCACCTTCAAAATATCGGGCGCATGGCCGCCGCCAGCGCCTTCAGTGTGAAAGGCGCACAAACCGCGCCCTTTGGTGGCAGCAATTGTGTTTTCAACAAATCCGGATTCGTTAAGCGTGTCGCTGTGAATCGCTACCTGCGTATCTGTAGCGTCCGCAACGTCCAGACAATTGCTGATGGCGGCGGGTGTCGTACCCCAGTCTTCATGCAATTTCAAGCCAATCACGCCGGCGTTGATTTGCTCATGCAAAGCCGCAGGCAGGCTGGCGTTGCCCTTGCCTAAAAAGCCCAGGTTCATCGCAAAGCCGTCCGCCGCTTGCAACATGCGTTCAATGTTCCATGGCCCAGGCGTGCAGGTGGTAGCAAAAGTGCCGGTAGCAGGCCCGGTACCGCCGCCCATCATGGTGGTGATGCCGCTCGCCAAGGCTTCTTCAATCTGCTGTGGGCAAATAAAGTGAATGTGTGAGTCAATGCCGCCTGCGGTGACGATCATGCCTTCGCAGCTGATAACTTCAGTGCCGGGACCAATGATGATGTCAACGCCGGGTTGTACGTCAGGGTTGCCCGCTTTGCCAATCGCCGCGATGCGCCCACCCTTCAAGCCAATGTCCGCCTTGACGATGCCCCAATGGTCGATGATGAGGGCGTTGGTCATGACGCAATCGACCGCGCCTTCAGCATTGGTGCGCTGAGATTGCGCCATGCCGTCGCGTATGGTCTTGCCGCCGCCAAACTTGACTTCTTCGCCGTAGCTTCCAGCTCTGAGTGTGTAGTCGACTTCGACTTCAATCATCAGGTCGGTGTCAGCCAGCCGCAGTCGGTCGCCAACAGTGGGGCCAAACATTTCGGCGTAAGCGCGCCTGCCAATGGTTGCCATTACTGATTTCCCGCAACGCTTGTGTCGATTTGTCCATTAATCAAACCACGAAACCCATAAATTTTTCTGTCACCCGCAAAGTCCACCAGTTCTACAGTGCGCTGCTGACCCGGTTCAAAGCGCACTGCTGTGCCAGATGCAATGTTCAGCCGCATGCCGCGCGCCACGTCGCGTTCAAAGCCAAGTGCTGCATTCGTTTCGGCAAAGTGATAATGCGAGCCGACCTGTATGGGTCGATCAGAGGTGTTTTGCACCACCACTATGGCTGTGCGCCGACCGGCATTTAAAACGTGGTCTGCGCCGTCGGTCATCAGTTCGCCTGGAGTCATGACGACCTCACTTGCGCGACAGCCAGATCGCTAAGGCAATCATGGTCGCTACAGCCACAAAGCCCCATGCATCGCTCGCGTGCCAGTGCATGCCTGTCAGCCCATGCCCATCATGTGCAAAAACGGCTGTAGCCTCCATTCCGAGGGTGCAAGCAGCTATCGATTTAGTAGTAAATTGATGTTTCATTAAAAATCTATTTAAACAATGGGTTGATGTACAGTAACCAGCTTTGTGCCGTCCGGGAAAGTTGCTTCGACCTGAATGTCGGGAATCATCTCGGCGATACCGTCCATCACGTCAGAACGGGTCAGCACAGTGCGGCCATAACTCATGAGTTGGGCCACTGTTTTTCCGTCGCGCGCGCCCTCCATCACCGCTGCGCTGATCAGCGCCATGGCCTCTGGATAGTTGAGCTTCAAGCCACGCGCTTGGCGGCGTTCGGCCAGCAGGCTGGCGGTAAAAATCAGCAGCTTGTCTTTTTCACGCGGGGTTAATTCCATGGGCTGTCTTTCGGTTGGCACGATAGGGCACTTAAAACTGCAACGCAAAATCGGTGCCATTCTTGGTTTGTTGGCATTTATCTTATCTTGCCAAAGCCTGGGACAAGTCCTGAAGCCGAGAGCAGTTAGAA